>Ga0364920_10006_pt1 | contig 171924 bp, 141 predicted proteins | sample SorcelJu500001C8_FD_206961 | JGI IMG/M metagenome (GOLD analysis project Ga0364920, IMG submission 206961) | Enriched cells from Trout Bog Lake Hypolimnion, Wisconsin, USA - BchlTB.June20.5000.01.C8 | ecosystem: Environmental > Aquatic > Freshwater > Lake > Hypolimnion/Profundal zone | place...
ATCACTACAGTTGCACCGAAATCAGGCTCTAACAATAACAAAATAGCCACAATGCCTAAAATAAACATTGGCTTAATAAACCCCAAAAGACTTTTTGTTACTTTGTCGCCCTGGCGAACCAAATACCCCGAAACGTAAAAAATCATCGTTAATTTAATGATTTCAGAGACTTGTATGCTCATAATACCTAAAGAAATCCAACGTCGACTACCATTCACTGAACGACCAATCCCTGGAATTAATACCAACATCAACATGGTCAAAGAAACCAATAAAAAAACACCACTCCATTTTTCCCATAATGAGCTATCAACACGCATCACGATTAATGCTGCAATTAAACCAACAAAAAGATAGCACAGCTGATGTAATAAAAAATGAAATGGATTAGCGTAAAACTTAGTCGATATCATCACTGAGCTCGAAGCAACCATCATCAGACCAATAATTAACAAGGTTACAAACGTTCCCATGAGCCATTTATCATACAACGCCAAGGGGGTATTAGTTGGCTTTCCTCTCATAGAATAATGTCTAGGAGTCATAATGCAGCCACCAACTCAGCAAAAACCTCACCTCGATGATTGAAGTCTCTAAACATATCAAAGCTTGCACAAGCAGGCGAAAGCAATACAACATCACCAGGTAATGCGGCGCTTTGCGCAATATTTATTGCCTCTTTAAAAGAATTGGCATGTTGCATAGGAGCAGCCCCTTTCAAATCATTCGCAATAATTTCTGCATCTTGCCCAATCAATATGAGCTGTCGAACATAGGTTTGCATCGATTGACGTAAATCACTAAAATCAGCACCTTTACCCATTCCTCCGACAATCAAAACAATTTTCCCTTGTATCGCGCCGCCAATACCCGCGATAGCAGACTCCGTCGCCCCTACATTGGTTCCTTTTGAATCATTAATCCAATCAACTTGATTCAATGTTCTCACCCATTGGCAACGATGTGGCAATCCAGAAAATTGGCTCAACACCGTTATCATGGGATCAAAACCGACACCGGCGGCATGCGCCAATGCACAGGCCGCTAGCGCATTTTGCCAATTATGCTTACCTTTAATTTTTAATTGATCCACAGGCATTAACTCATAATCACCGTGAGCTAGAAATAACATGCCATCTTTATCAATAATTCCCCAATCATTCACACCAACCGGCTGATCCAAACCATAGCTCACTAAAGAAGAACCAGCCACAGGTATGGTCGCAGGATAGGTTTGTATATCTTGTCGATTATGAATTAAAACTTCGGCATGATGATAAACCCGCTGCTTAGCTGCAATATACGCGTCCATGGTATGGTGCCTATCTAGATGATCCGGGGTTATATTAAGAATAACCGCGGCTTTGGGAGCTAAAGAATAAGTTAAATCCAATTGAAAGCTCGACAGCTCTAAAACCCATAAATCATATTGTTCGATATCATTAAGACGATTTAAAACAGGCTCACCAATATTACCAGCCACGGCCACCTTCAAACCGGCTTGCTTAGCCATCTCACCGACCAACGTTGTGACCGTTGATTTACCATTGGTGCCCGTAATTGCAACCACTGGCGCTTGAACAACTTGCGCTAAACACTCAATATCACCGTATATTGGAATGTCTAAACTACGAGCCTTAACTAAAAAAGGCTCATCTAGAGAAATACCTGGACTTAAAATAATCGCAGCAATTTGTGAATAAATAGCGCTAGGTAGTTCATGAAAATAAATTTCTACGTTAGGGAAATCCACCTTAAACTGGGCTATCCCCTCTATCGTGTCACGTGTATCAAAAGCAATGAACGAACGATTTTGTCTTTTTAAATAATGCGCGATGGAATACCCTGTCTTCCCTAAACCTGCCACTAAATAAAATAATTTATCCACATGAAGTCCTTGAAGCTAACGAAGTTTTAAAGTAGCTAGACCGGTTAAAACAAAGATAACCGTAAGAATCCAAAAACGAACAATGACTTTTGGCTCAGGCCAACCTTTTAGTTCAAAATGATGATGCAAAGGAGCCATACGAAACAAGCGCTTTCCCTTGGTATATTTGAAATACCCCACTTGCAAAATAACAGAAACCGTTTCCATCACAAACAAGCCTCCCATGATAAACAACACGAGCTCTTGGCGAATAATCACCGCAATAATGCCCAAAGCCGCGCCCAAGGAAAGCGAGCCAACGTCTCCCATAAACACCTGCGCAGGATAAGAGTTGTACCACAAAAAACCTAACCCAGCACCGACAATAGCTGCACAAAAAATTGTAAGCTCTCCAGCATTCGGCACATAGGGAATCGTTAAATAATGTGCATAAATAATGTTACTACTCGCATACGCAAATACACCCAATGCACCAGCAACCATAACAATGGGCATTGTCGCTAAACCATCCAATCCATCCGTTAAATTAACCGCATTACTACAACCAACAATAACGAAATAGGCAAAAATCGGAAACAACCATCCAAGTTCAACCATCGAATTTTTAAAAAATGGAATCACCAACTGCGTTTGAACGGGTAATGATGACGTCTGATAAAGGAACATCACCGCAACAAGCGCAATGATAGATTGCCACAAATATTTCCATCGAGGCAAAAGACCCTTAGAATTTTTGTGAACCACTTTACGATAATCGTCAATCCAACCAATCAGACCATATCCTAATGTAACCAGCATAACTAACCACAATGATGCTTGCGTTAAATCACCCCATAACAAACAACTAATGACGATACCTAATAATATGAGAACCCCACCCATGGTTGGCGTGCCCTGCTTGGATAAATGTGTTTTAGGACCATCATCACGAACCACTTGGCCGATTTGTAGTTGTGAAAGCCAACGAATCATAAGGGGACCAAGAAATAATCCAACAATCAACGCAGTTAATGCAGCCAGAATTGAACGAAAAGTTAAATACTGAAAGACACGAAATGCATGGTACTGCCCTTGTAGTTGCTGTGTTAACCAGTAAAGCATTCGCTTTCACTCCTAAGATTAAGGTCCCTCTTTTCTCTCTTCGTCCTGGACACAGAAGCTGCTACAACAACCTGTCCCCGCGAAGGCGGTATGATGAGGGGTTCCTCATAAAGTTATTTAATATTGCAAGCCACTCAGTGGCTAAACTGCTACTAAAGCCTAAAAAGTTGGCAAGAATAACAGACTGCGGTTAATCCAACAATTCATGCACCACTTTTTCCATGGCCGCCGAACGAGAACCCTTTACCAAAACGGTTGTTTGTTTATTAAGATATGGCAATAAATCATGCGCTAATTGTTTTTGGTCAACATAATGCTTCGCCAAAGCACCGAAAGCATAGGTACTAAATTTACTTTGATTTCCACAGGTCATTAAGCGATCAATGCCTTTTTCCCTCGCCACACGACCGATCTCTTCGTGGTGACTCTGAGTAAAATCGCCCAACTCACCCAAATCACCCAACACGAGAATACGTTGCCCCTCTCGTTTTGACAACACATCAACAGCAGCCAAAACAGAACGTAAATTTGCGTTATAAGTATCATCAATGATCAAGGCGTGATTTTTCCCCTGCAGAAAAGTCATACGCCCCGACACCCCATGAAAAGAGGTCAAGCCGAGCACAATATCTGGAAGCGAAATACCGATAGCATAACAACATGCAGCCGCAGCCAAGGCATTACGTACTGCATGTATACCAGGAATCTGTAACTGAACTTTAGCTTCGCCAGTAGGTAACACTAAAATAAAAGAAGCTCGTCCATCAGCATCTAATGTGATCTCTTTAGCATGCAGATCACTTGGCTTTTCAATAGAAAAACGTAATATTTTCTTGCCAATTAACAGGCCATCCCAGAAGTGCGCATACTCATCATCATCGTTAATCACGGCCGTACCATTTGGCATCAAGCCTTGATGAATCTCTCCTTTTGCCCGTGCAACGTTATCGATCGAGCCAAATTCTGCAATATGTGCTGGTCCAATATTATTGATCAACGTCACAATAGGCTTCACCATTGCAGCAGTATGTGCAATTTCACCCAAATGATTCGCCCCCAACTCAAAAACAGCATAACGATGCTCTGGTTTCAACTGTAAAATGGCGAGCGGAACACCAATATGATTATTCAAATTTCCTGGGGTTGCATGAGCCGGTTTCGGTAAAATACTATAAATCATTTCTTTAACGGACGTTTTACCATTACTGCCCGTCACTGCAATCACAGGACAATTCATTTTTTGACGATAATAAGTTGCCAGTTGAGTCATTGCAGCTAATGAAGAAGGTACGATTAACTGTGGAATGTTAAGCTTCACATCTTTTTTTTCACACAAAACGCCTATTGCACCCAACTTTTCGGCCGCAGCCATATAATCGTGGCCATCAAAGCGGTCCCCTTTTAATGCAACAAACAAAGAGCCCGGCTCGACTTGTCGACTATCAATGACGATGTTCTTCACATCAATAGATCCCATCAAAGGACAGCCCAGTTGCGCTGCAATTTCATTCAGTGTCATCATCACAGATCCTAACCTATTTTCTTTTATATCGTGTCCGAGCCTTAAACTGCCAATTCCACCTCCAGTGGATATCCCAAGATGGCCTGGTATCGCTGCATACTGTCTTTATTCAAAGGTTTCTTTTGGTCATCAAGTAGATAAGCATCCAACTCTTCGCTCAGTTGTTTAGCAGTGGTGTACAAGGATTCGAATCGCTCACGATCAATGCTAGCACTCCCTGATGTTTGCATAAAAAGACACAGCCCCCGTGTACTAAAAGCACCAATATTTTGTAAATCAAATACACCACTTGCCGTAGCAGAGGCAAGACTAAACATAATAGGGCCATGTCCATTTAACTGTTGATGTCGATGGAATAATGATCCCTCTCCAAACCGTAATCCAAGGGCTAATAAAGTCTGTAATAAATCATAGCCCAGAAATTGGCGCTGCTCCTTAGCCAATAAAAAAAGCATCACGGTTTGACCCGCAACTGTCGAGGTAGTATCACTTACCTGTGGTTGGACAGAATCATGGTCTTCTGCAGCAAAATCTTCATATGGCGACTCATGAAAATTTGAATCAGCCTGAAAAAAAGAAGCATCATCTGTCATATCTTGATCTGGGTCACCAGCAATTTTACGAATAGCTATCACATCTTCATCAGAACCAAAATGGTCCACAACAAGACCTAAGTCGGGACTATGACGCGCAGGAATAATATCTTTTCGTCGTGATTTCATCACATGCCCAATCGCCACCATCACCGCAACAAGTAATAATAAATTAAGTATTAAGCTTAAATTTGCCGGCATGTTTTCTCCTTAAAATATCTTTAGTTATGTACTAGTGTCGCTCATTGATAAGGCTTGATCAACATCCACAGCAACTATCCTTGAAACCCCTTGCTCTTTCATGGTCACACCAATCAATTGTTCAGCCAATTGCATGGTTACTTTATTATGCGTAATAAAAATAAATTGAACCATATTGGCCATTTCTTTCATCAATCGACACAAACGCGCCACATTTTCTTCATCCAGCGGGGCATCAACCTCATCGAGCAAACAAAATGGTGCTGGATTTAATTGAAAAATTGCGAAAATGAGTGCTAAAGCCGTCATTGCTTTTTCACCACCAGAGAGAAGATGAATTGTGCTATTCCGCTTTCCTGGCGGATTGGCCATCACCATGACCCCAGCATCTAGCAAATTATCCCCTATCAATTCAAGCCGTGCTTGACCACCTCCAAACAAACGTGGAAATAATATCTGAAATCCCTGATTCACTTCATTAAACATCGCCTGAAATCGTTGTCGAGTTTCATTATCCATTTTAACAATGGCTGCATCCAATAAAGCAAGCGCCTCCGTTAGATCGTCAACTTGTTGATCTAAATACGTTTTACGAGCCAGCTCAGTTTGATACTCTTCTATAGCTGCTAAATTAATAGCCCCTAAGCGCTTGATTTTTTCAACTAGCCCAATGAGCGCTTGCTCATGTTCAACAACTGTCGCGTCGCTCGGCAAGCAAACACTCACCGCATCAAAAGTCTGCTCAAGTGCGGTCAAACCTTCCAATTGATTCCTGGCTTGAACGCCCAATGTTTCGATTTCAATTTGCATCTGCTGCATCTGATCTTTAAGCAAAACAGCCTGCTCTGATTCTGTTTTATTCAATTGTGTGTAATGCGTTAACTTGGCGTGCAAGGATTGAATTTGGGCTCGCTGCTCTATCATTAACTGATCGATAACCTGCTGATTTTGTAATTTATCAGCCAAATTCACTTGTAAGGGTTCGTCCGGTTGACTCAATTGGTTTAACTGCTGAAGAAGAGTAGCTTGTCGCTCCTTTAAATCTGTCAAACGCGATTCATCACGTAGCAAATTAGTTGTCAGCTGAGCGAGCTGGAGCTGAGTTCGTTCCCGCTGCAAAGTCAGAGTATGCAAAGACTGCTGTGCTTCCTGCGCCGCTTGTTCATAAGGCGTCAATGTCAATTGAAAACCATTTCGTTCTTCGTGAAGTAACGAGCATTGCTCATTGGCCTCATGCAACAAAGCTTCATAAGCAACGCGTTGCTGCTCTGTTTCAACCTGCATCAATATAATGCCCTCTAGCTTTTCCTCTAATTCAGTTTGCTCTTCCTTTAATCGTTCGATTTTAAGCGTAATTTGCTCACTCGCCCGTTGTTGATTCATAAGGACGGTCGAACTATGCGCTAATTGTTCCCGATGCTCTCGACAGACCGATTGTAAGGACTGCAAGTATTCGTCATGTTGAGCGTATTGCTCATCTATCAAGGCTCTCGCCGTAAGCTCTGCATCAAGCACAATTTGAGCCTCAGCAAGCAACAATTTAATCTGAGTTGCTTCATCTTGACGAGCCAGTAGACTTGTCTCCTCCGCTGCTTTCAGAGAGTACCAGCGTAACCAACCAGATCCTAACCATGCACCATCTCGGGTAACGATTGATTCGTCAGCATCTAGAAAGGGCAGCCAATCGAGAGCCTGCTGAAAATTGTCGGCGGCATAAATCTTGTCGAGATTGACAGCATGATGTGGCCGAACACCACTGATTTTATCCATTAACTTAACAAATCGACTCGTCACCAGAACATCTTTTTTAGGCGTTGTCATCATACCCATCAAAGGATCTTGAGCAGGCAAAGTTGACATCCAAGGTGCTAAATCATCAACTAACATGCTTTGTAACAAGTCGCCGAAGATCTTCTCACAAATAGCTTGCCAAGGCTTATCCACCTGAATCACTTCAACCCAACGAGTTCGAGACTCATTACTGTCAAAAGAGGTAGATTCACGTCCCAATGCTTGCGCAATCCATCCTTGCAAAGCAGCAAGTTGTGTCGTCAATTGATACACACGGTCTTGCGCCTGCTGAACTGATTGATGCGTCATTTTTTGTTTTTCGGAAAGTGTAGATGCCAAAATTTTTGCTTCGCTAAGCTCGGTTTCAGAAGCTATCGCTTGCACTTCACACTCATTTTTTTGTTGGGTGAGAGCAGTAATTAAACCCTCTTCCAAGCTATCCTTTAGCGACGCTTGCTCAGCGGATATATGATGCAAACGTGATCGAATATCTTGTGCGCGCTGTTGATGATGTTGAATCGTTGTCGCGGCCAGCGCCACTTCGTTTTGGTGCTGTTGGCGAGATTGTTGCAACGCAATTATTTGTTGATCTAAATCACTCAATTGTATGCGCAATGTTTGAATCTGGCCTAGTTTATCCTGAAGATCATCCTCAGATACAATGAGTTGCTGCGCGAGAATATTTTGATCGATTTGTACTTGTTGCTGGAGGGCTTTATCCTGTTCAATATGCTGAGTCAGCACTTCGCTTTCACGGTGTAAATTCACTTGCTCAGCAAGTAATCGTTCCCTTTCCTGCTGTTGGTGAAGGATCTGCTCTTCTAAACGGGCAATATCGGTTTTCAATTGATAATAAGCTGACTGCTGCACTTGATGAGCATCATTAACCTCATTCAATTGAAGATTTGCTTCAACTTGATGTTGATAAGCCTCTACAGCATGGGTCTGATGCGCCGTCCATTCAAGCTGTAATTGTTGGTGTTTACGCTGGAGTTGACTGCGCTGTTCTTCGAATGCCAGATACTTTAAAACAGCAATTTCCGCCTTTAAACGTCGCTCTTCTTCACACAGATTTTTATAACGCTGTGCGGTTTTGGCTTGTTGCTCTAAGCGCGCCAACTGCTTAACCAGCTCTTCGCGTATATCCGCTACACGGGTTAAATTATCACGCGTTGCGGCAATGCGTTGTGTTGTTTCACGTCGACGTTCTTTATATTTAGAAATCCCGGCAGCTTCTTCTAAATAAACACGCAACTCCTCCGGCCGCGCCTCAATCAAGCGAGAAATAGTTCCCTGACCGATGATAGAATAGCTTCGTGATCCAGCCCCCGTGCCAAGAAAAATGTCGGTAATATCTCGACGTCGACAACGTGAACCATTCAGAAAATAAGCCGAATCACCATCACGTGTTACTAATCGCTTAACTGATAATTCTTGATAAGCGCCATACTGACCGGTTAACCCCCCCATGCTGTTATCAAAAACCAACTCCACAGATGCTTGACCTAAAGCTTTACGCTGTGCGGATCCATTAAAAATCACATCACTCATGGTCTCCCCGCGTAAACTTTTTGCGGCACTTTCCCCCATGACCCAGCGAACAGCATCGATAATATTAGATTTACCACACCCATTAGGACCAACCACAGCAACTAACGATGCTTGCAAAGGGATCGTAAGGGGATCAACGAATGATTTAAATCCAGCAAGTTTTAAATGTTTTAATATCACATAAGCCCCCTAGATCGCACAAATAAGAGGCGAGACGTCAACATCATGATGAAGAAAGAATCGTTATATTTTAATGGCATCAGAAAAAAACTTTTTTAGGGGCTGTTTACATTTCAGCATAAAACACCGACGTCCCGCGCTTTATGCGCAGGATCCAGAAAATATTAAAGAACGAACTAGAAAATTGTTCACTCAAGTACCACAATGGATCCCGCGCATAAAGCGCGGGACGTAGAGGGACGAAATGTAGACAGCCCCTAACCTATCACAAGGTTTATTCAAAAAAATCAGCAATATTGATGAATATTTTATATTAACCTATTAAAAACCTAATGGGTAATTTATTTAGGCTTGTCCGACGTCTTTTGCTGCTCAAGAGTGCTGGCCAATATTTCAAATTGATCTAATACTTTTACTGAATTCGTTTTCTTGTTTAAGAGTTGGGGGATTTGACCCAAGATCCCTGTACCACGATGTTGACTGATTGTACCAGCGGACTCTTGTTTAGCACTCGTTACGGCATCATGAATGCGTTTACAAAATTCAACTAAATTGCCATCGCGAATATAAGTACGCAAAACATTGTCCATAGTCGATATGAAAATGTTCATTATTCTATGCGCTTCGATTACATCAGGATTATCTCCTGAAGAACGCCTAGCCTTGAGAGAGTTAAGCTGACTCTGAGCAGCAAGGATTAATCTTGTTACCTCTTCATAAATGGTGTTCTCAGCACTCAAGCTCATCTTATGTAGGGCTGCCTTATACTGAGTAGTCCTGCTACTCGGCCTCGAATATGTAGGGATTATCTGTGGTTTTTGTGTGCCCTCATGCGCACTTATTTCAGGTGTTGCAGAAGCTCTTCTGGGTTGCTGTTCTGTAGCCACCATAGGTGGGGCACTATCAGGGCCCACATCAGTGTCTTGATTTGTGGATTTGTTTACTGACTGTTCTGGTAATGGATTGACTGGAGCCATTTGATGAACCACGTCTTCTGCTGGTAACGGACAAACGCTCTCTTCATACTCATCATCATCATCAAGATCGATATCTACAGGGACTGGCGAATGACCCTCTTCATTATATTCCACCGTAGACATCTCTGTCGGATGATAAGCCGTAGCGGGTTGAATCACAACTTGTGGGCTGGGCGAAAGTCGGCTAGCTGTAGTGTCGTGTATATGATAAGTTCGCAGACCCTCATTTTGCTCGCTTTGACGCAAATTTTTTGAGCCTTTGCCTAGGCTATTATCTAGATTGATGACATTACGATCCGCTGTAAGCGTCGAGTCGTGACCGTGTACATAATGAACCTGATATCCATTATACTTTAGAGAACGATTCAGAAACCTACTTGTGATATCACGGTTCCAAGAAATTGACATCAGCGGGAACATGTTAACCATTCTGTCAGTAAAACCCACTGGCGATGGTACCAACGTTGTAATCGTCTTCTTGTGAACGTGCATAGAAAATGCGGCATTTAAACCGTCAATACTCGTTGCTAATTTATCAAGCGTCGTATCATCAAAGGATACCTTGAGTATCTTTGCTAATTTAGCCAGTTGCTTAATATCACTAGGAGCATGAGTGAATAGCGTTATTTTATCGCCTTCTATAGCATAGGAAACAAGCTTTAAAGAAGGATAATAGGCTCTTACATTAATTTGATCCACTTCATCTCTGCTAAGCAGTTTCTTATCTATAAGTTTTTGCAAATTTGACAATGACTGTGATTGGGCAGCTAAAGCGTATGTAGCGGCTAACGGTAGGTCCGTCTTCTCACATGCTGCAATATATTCTAATCCATGATTCGAAAAAAGAATGTTTGTTTTCAACGCAGGATATGCTTGGCGCAGTCTGTCGATAATTTTTAATATAAACCAATCATTCTCACCTCTATCGCCTAATTCATCACCTACCAAGAGGATTTCTTTAATATCATGAGGGTTTATCTTTAGGTCATTAATAATCGTATTAAATGTCTCAATATCCGCTGCCGTGAGGTTTTCAGTACCTTTTTCATAAATTTGCGCCAATATTTTATAATCATCTTGCGATATATCTGCTATACCATTTCTAACTAAAAAATATATAAATTTCATTGCATTAGCATGCATATCACCAATGGTAATTTGAGTGGTTCCCACAAGAAGTTGCGTTTCTCGAGATGGTTTTTCATAGATATTAACCCTCTTTTGAACAATCACCTTATCAGCCATCATGGTCTCCCATCATTTGGTATTAGACATACTTAATTAGGCTATTGATGGTTAAATTATAGACCATAAATAGTATTTATTATTAACTCACCACCCGTCATCCAATGTCATCCAATGCGTAGCGAGGAATCTCAGCGTGAACAATTATTAAGAAAATTTTCTGTGGAGGTGCAGAATGTGAGATAATGTACAGATAGATGAGGATTAACTATTCATGACTAAAAAAACACGATTAATTATTGGGATAACAGGTGCCACAGGTATTATTTATGGGATCCGCTTACTCGAGATTTTAAGATCAACCTCAATTGAGACCCATTTAATTGTATCCAAAGCAGCACATCAAACCCGAAATTATGAAACGACACTCTCAGCTGAGGAGTTATATGCATTAGCTGATGTTCATTATTCATTTCAAGATATTGCCGCATGCCTTTCGAGTGGATCTTATCCAACCATCGGAATGATTATCGCACCATGCTCTATGAATACTTTATCTGACATTGCATGTGGAAATACCAGCAACTTAATCACTCGTGCAGCCGATGTCGTGTTAAAAGAGCGTCGCAAACTGGTGCTCATGACGCGCGAATCCCCTCTCCACCTTGGACATATCCGCAATATGGCCTTAGCAACTGAGATTGGGGCAATTATTGCACCACCCATGCCTGCCTTTTATAATCAACCTGAAACCATTGATGATATCGTCAATCACAGCGTCGGACGCGTGCTTGATTTATTTGGCATTGATGTCGGTTTGGTGAAGCGCTGGAAATCCTAAGTCTAATTTTACTAACCATGAGACTAAATTTCTAAGCTCTAACCCATCCGGGGGGGGGTATATGGACTTAGATTCACATTTTGGGGCATGATGATTTAACTCATCATCAAGGTAAGCTTCGGATATTTATTTCAAATTATGCTTCGTACTATAATGTCCACGATACTGAGTGCAGTATCGTAGACTTTTTTATTTACATCATCACTTGCTTCGGTACATAGCTCTTAATCTGCGCCGCAAATTGCTTTAATACCTCTAAGCCAGATTCTTCAGCTTGTTTACACCATTGTTGCAATGCATCAACAAGCTCTTTTTGCGACGAAGCAGTTTTCAACCAAATACCTTGCAAGGATTGTCGATAATTATAAACCATCCGCAACCGTTCATGGGTTGATAACAAGGATTGCAAAGCTTCCTTACAGCGTGGTGATAAAGCACCATCTTCTCGCTTAAACAAACGCGCAGCGCCTTGAAAACGTTTTTGCTCCAACTTATCGCCTTTGTTTTCTTCTTTTTCAATAGATAAGGTTGGCTTAACAACTTGCTTATAATATTGAGACATAATTTGAAAACGGTTCGAAATAACCGCTTTAACGGTATCTAAATCCACACTCATTTTACCTTTTTGTGTGGCTAATTGAGGCGGTAATTTTTTAACTTTAGCCAATCCCAATAAGCATAAGCAACGAATATAAAACCAACCTAAATCAAATTCCCACCATTTCACTGAAAACTTCGCTGAAGAAGCAAAGGTATGATGATTATTGTGAAGCTCTTCACCACCAATCCAAAAGCCCCAGGGAAGAATATTGGTAGAGGCATCGGGACACTCAAAATTTCGGTAACCCAAGGCATGGCCCACACCGTTGATAATACCGGCCGCATGAAGAGGGATCCACATCATTTGAATAGCCCAAATACTAATTCCGGGCACACCAAACAATACCAAGTCAATCAAAAACATCAACAAAATACCTTTGGCTGAATGGCGCTTATAGACATTTTTCTCAACCCAGTCGTCTGGGGTACCATGCGCATATTTTTCAACCATAGCTTTATCTTTAGAAGCCGCACGATAAAGCTCTGCACCTTCCCACAACACTTTACGTAAACCTAAAACCTTTGGACTGTGAGGATCATCGACGGTTTCTGTGGCAGCATGATGCTTGCGATGAATGGCAACCCATTCAGAAGTAACCATACCGGTCGTCATCCACAACCATAAGCGGAAAAAATGACTCACCATAGGATGCAAAGATAATGCACGGTGACTTTGATTTCGGTGGAGATAAATTGTCACACCAGCAATTGTAATTTGCGTTAAAATAATAGTAGCTACTATGTAGCCCCAAAAAGATAAATTTAAAATTCCGTATAGCATGGTGAGATACTCCTCGTCACACAAGAAACAAAAATGTTCCTATTTTATAGTCCACTTTTAGCTGGATGGACACGTTTGGTTATTTAACAAGCAATCGACCAGAAAGTTCATTGCATGAGCATTATACCACATTATGTGCTGAATAAAAAATTGATACTTGTTTCAAGATACTATTCCGGGTGATAATTAGAGCTAAACGCGAATATGAATAGACTGAGCACACGATGAATAATAATCTACAACGCATTCTCAACATTTTCATACCCTGTATCATCCTGGGCATCCTCGCTGCTTTAATTATCGGGATGTTTGTCATGTTTTCATATCTGTTGCTTTGGGGCCTTATGTTTGGCATCATTTTTTGGATTATTGCGAGCATCAGAGAGTTCTTTTTTCCAAACTCTAACAAAAAAATAAGAGTTAGAGGCCGGATAATCGAGTACCGAGACGAAGATTAGAAGCATTTTAGCCAGCAAAGCCGCCTGCAACAGAAAATGACTACTCAGGCATGTTAACCATTAGCTTGTTTCGGCCAAGATAGTAGAATTGCCAACATCCCCTATCATCGCACATCAATTTTAGAGCCCTCACCCGATACTTCCCGCACCAACCTGGGGACCAAATAACCTGGCAATAATCCCTTTAAAGATTGATAGATCGCCAAAGCCTCGGAATGGGGCAAATCAAAATGCACCGCACCGGTCACTTTATCCAGCACATGTAAATAGTACGGCAATACTTGAGCATCGAACAGACGATAACTCAACTGTGCCAAGGTCTCAGCGTTGTCATTCACCCCGCGCAACAAAACAGATTGATTTAACACCACACAACCAACTGAATGCATCGCCAAACAAGCTTGAACCACATCTTCACTGATCTCATTAGGATGGTTCGCATGCAACACCATGACTTTTTTGAATGGCATCAAACGCAGACAAGCCAAAAAGTCACTATCAATCCGCTCAGGTAATACAATCGGAATCCGAGTATGAAAACGTAACAACTTGATATGAGGAATACTCGCAAGCCCCTGCACAAAAGAAGTCAGTAGCTCATCAGGCATCAACAGCGGATCGCCACCACTCAATATAACTTCATGGATGCTGGAGTCTTGACGAATGTAATCGTAGATAGCCGCCCATCCGCGTCGCCCCGGATTATTATCGTGATAAGGAAAATGGCGTCGAAAACAATAACGACAATTGACGGCACAAGCACCAACCAAGGTCAACAACACCCGCCCATGATATTTATGCAACAAACCCGGGACTGGATTGGCTTCCAACTCCGCGAGAGGATCAAATTGAAAGTCAGGTGAGGTTTGATTGATTTCATCAGACTGCGCTAGCACTTGTAACAATAACGGATCATGCGGATCACCCGGCCGCATCCGCGCCGCAAACCCGTGAGGTACACGCGTTTTAAATTGTTGCTCGGCCTGATTCGAGGCCAGCGTTGAGGGTAAACCTAAAAAATGTAGCAGTGCTTCTGCTGAATCAAAGCCATGCGCTAAAACTTTTTGCCAATTCACAGTGATTCCAGCCATAAAACATGATAAATTACGGAACATCTGATTTGTTATGGGATATTGTTTACCCCATTAAGCTTGACGAACTTTAACCAAAACAGTCAAAAAACTCAACACCTAATTGGAGTCAAAATGGCCTTTTATAGCACTAATGAATTCAAAAACGGCTTAAAAGTCATGGTTGATAATGCCCCATGTAATATTATCGATTGTGAATTTGTTAAGCCGGGAAAAGGGCAAGCCTTTACACGCATTAAAATCCGCAACCTTAAAACAGGCCGTGTCGTTGAGCGTACATTCAAATCTGGCGATAGCCTCGAAGGTGCGGATGTTATTGATATGGAAATGCAATACCTCTATAACGATGGTGAACTATTCCATTTTATGGTACCTGAAACCTTCGAACAATTTGCCATTACTAAAGAAATCTTGGGTGACTCAGCTCAATGGTTAAAAGAGCAAGACGTCTGTGTTGGAACACTCTGGAATAACGAACCCATTCAAATCATGCCCCCTAATTTTGTCTCGCTAACCATTGTCGAAACAGATCCCGGCGTTCGGGGTGATACATCTGGTGGCGGTGGAAAACCAGCCATTCTAGAAACGGGTGCTGTTGTTCGCGTTCCATTATTTATTCAAACCGGCGAGCTCATTAAAGTAGACACCCGAAATGGTGAATACGTTTCTCGAGTCAAAGAATAGTGAATGCACTCGAACAAGCCATTGAAAAGGCATTACACTCTGAAGGAGAAAATAAAGCTGCAAATAAAGCTTATTTAGAGTTTATTAAGGCTAATTTCATTATTCCCATTCAACAAGAAAGTACACCTGAAGCGCCCAAAGTGCTGTTCCTACAAGAGGGAGAGCACACGTTCTTACCAGTATTTACGTCAATGGATTATTTAGCCAATTGGGCTCAGGATATTGCTGATAATATCCAAATTTTAGAATTAACTGGCGTGAATTTATTAAAAGGAATTGGCGATAATGTCACCATTTGCCTGAACATTAACTCGCCGATCTACAAAGAATTTAATCCAGCTGAAACAGCCAGAATGCGCAGTATGGTCTTAAAGTTATGGCGAGACTGATCAGAGTGCTCGCCGATATAAAACGCTAAGCAACCATTTCAATCAATTGATAACCCACTATTGCCGTCACAACAATCGCCCCGGTAATTTCAAAAAATCGAAATATCGCATCATGTTTCTGAACTTCGGAGAACTCATCATCATTAATGGCATTTTCTGGCGACATGACGGGATCTTCTGCTGGCTCATCGCCTAACTCAAATAATGGCTCTTCACCATAATAACTATCAGACCATCCATCAGACCAATAGCGAGCCTCAGCTGTACCTTGTTGAAAAGGATTTTCATGTTCATCTAAAGCGGCGTTTGCACAGGCATAACCATCTAAATAGCACTCATCTAAAGACGGATGATTAATATTAAAGTCTAGTCGAATGTGGGGTAATAACGTTTCTTTGATATCATTTGTTTTTTTCATTATAGCACCTTCAATTTTTTTAATTTTGACTTAAGCTAAACCGTATAAAAACATGCGGGGTTAATTGAAGTGTAGATTCATTTAAAAAAAGCGAATGAGAAAAAACCATATTTTACTTTTTCTTGACATGATGCTGGGTATTTTTAAAGCAATAATATTCTAAGGGGCTAATCGACACATGTTCCAAGTACCATCATCCTGACGAAGATATTGAACACGATCATGCAGCCTATCATCCCGCCCTTGCCAAAATTCCATTTGCTCAGGCACCAACAAATATCCCCCCCAGTGAGACGGACAAGGAAGCACTTCATGCGTGTATTGCTTAGCAAGAGCATGATAATCCGCTTCAATTTGTGCACGATTAAGAATAACCTGACTTTGCTGTGATGCCATCGCGCCAATTTGACTACCTCTGGGACGCGTTGCAAAATAAGCACAAGATTGCGCATGACTGAGTTTTGCAATCAAACCACGAACGCGCACCTGACGCATCATTGATGGCCAATAAAAGTTTAAAGCCGCATAACCATTCAATGCCAACTGATGGCCCTTAGCGCTATTATAATTAGTATAAAAAACAAACCCATTCTGCTCGATACCCTTTAAGAGAAGCACACGTGAGTCTGGATGTCCTCGCTCATCAACAGTAGATAGCACCATCGCAGTCGGGTCATCAACAGCCTCCATTAAAACAGCTTGAAACCAGCGCTCGAACTGCACAATCGGATCCAAAGACATATCTTGCTCATTCAAGGCAGATTGCCCATAGTCTCTTCGAATTATTGATAAGTCAGGTTTTTTATTCATAAATTAAATATTCTTCGCGTTTAATGCTTCTGCCACACTCTTGGGAACAAATTGACTAACATTACCATTTAATGCAGCAATTTCTTTAACCAACGTCGAGGAAATAAACATAGAGCCCTCAGATGGCGGTAAAAATAATGTTTCAACTTCAGGCGCCAATTTACGATTCATACCAGCAAGCTGAAACTCATATTCAAAATCACTCACCGCACGTAATCCTCGTAAAATAATACCGGCTTTTTGTTGATGAACAAAATCAATTAATAAACAATCAAAACCCATGACTTCAACGCCAGGGCAACCCACAAGGGCATCTTCAAGTAGTTTAATTCGGGTTGCCAAATCAAAACAAGGTTGCTTGCCGCGATTTGTTGCAACCGCAACGATTACCTTAGGAAAAATTTCCGCAGCTCGTGTAATAATATCCAAATGACCATTTGTAACAGGATCAAAGGTACCGGGATAAATGGCGCGACTTTTCATAGACATAAATAGAATTGATTGAAAATGAATGCAGTCTATCGTATTGTGTATAAAAAAACTATGGATCTTCATACCATGTTACTTCAACAAATGAAGCACTGTTTAAAAATTATCGCACTCACGACATTACTAGTTAGCTGTACCACAACGCGTAGCCCCGTCGGTAATCTAAATGAAGTTCCACCTGAAAACATCCAACAAATACATGCTTGGGAAATAACCGGTGCTATCGCCGCACGAAATCAACACCAAGGATGGACAGCATCATTAAACTGGGCCCAACAAGGCCCTGATAGCTATCAGATTCGTTTATTTGGCCCTCTTGGCAGTGGATCCGTACTCATCAATCGCAAGAATGGTCTAACCACCTATCAAGATGGAAAACAACAAACTTCTGCCCGAAATGCAGAGGAATTACTTCAACAAAAAACTGGCATCTCACTTCCAGTCAATAATTTATATTATTGGATCAGAGGAATCCCCGCACCTGGCGCAGTAACGCTTGAAAAAAGGGATAACTTAAATCATCTCCAACTACTCGAGCAATCAGGATATAAAATTGAATATATTCAATCCAAGCAAGCGAATGGGATGATCCTCCCCAAACAACTCAAACTATCGGGTGCTGATGTACAAATCAAAATAGTGATCAAGCAATGGCGAATATAGGGACTGCTGGGCCTTGACTTGCATTAATTAAAAGATATGACATCTTACAATTGCTCAGCACTTCGTTCGCAATGACGGCGTTTAAATGAGGCAGCCCTGAGAGTAAGTTATGCTAGCTTCTCTTTCCCATGCTTCGTAGCGAATGGAGCAAAGAGGGAGGTTTTATTTGAAGGAACGAAAACTAGATAGTAAACATCGAGCTAATAGACTCTTCATCGTTGACACGCTTAATAGCTTTAGCAAGCATATCCGCAAGGCTAACAATGCGTATTTTATCACAGGTCTTAGCCTCTTCGGAGAGAGGGATTGTATCTGTAACAACGATTTCGTCGAGTGATGATTTGGCGATATTAGAAACTGCTGGGCCCGATAGCACGGGGTGAGTGATATAAGCTCTTACACTGATGGCCCCATGTTCTTTCAATGCTTCAGCTGCTGTACACAAAGTTCCAGCTGTATCCACAATATCATCAATAATTAAACAATGCCGTCCTGCAGGTTCACCAATGATATGCATCACTTCGGACTTATTGGGTCCCACTCGTCGTTTATCAATAATTGATAATTCAGCATCGTTCAAACATTTTGCCATTGCACGAGCCCGCACAACGCCTCCAACATCAGGTGAAACAACCATGAGATTTGATAAATTTTGCTGTTTAATATCATCAAGCAAAATAGAGGTCGAATACACATTATCAACCGGCATGTGAAAAAAACCTTGAATTTGATCCGCATGAAGATCGACGGTAAGCAATCGACAGATGCCTACTGAGGCAAGCATATCCGCAACTACCTTAGCGGTAATAGGAACACGCGCAGACCGCACTCGTCTATCTTGTCGAGCATAACCAAAATAGGGAATAACGGCCGTTATCCGTGCAGCCGATGATCGACGAAGTGCATCAGCCATAATCATGATTTCCATGAGGTTATTATTCGCTGGTGCACATGTAGATTGGAGAATGAAAACATCGCGACCCCTAACATTTTCAAGAATCTCAACGGTGCTCTCTCCGTCGCTAAAGGTACCAACAGTGGCCTTCCCCATAGAAATATTTAAATGATTGGCAATAAGTTGAGCTAGTGCTTGATTAGCATTACCCGCAAATATCATCATAGTGGACATGCAAAGCAGCCTATAAATAGTATCCCGGAAGCTCGATAATAAAAAAAGCTTCAGAATAATTTGGGTTTATGATTTGTACCTGATCTTAAGTAAATGACCAGGGGAATAACCTTTCGTAGCATTAATTCCATTCTACAGAAAAAATGGCTGGGGTGCTAGGATTCGAACCTAGGAATGCAGGGATCAAAACCCTGTGCCTTACCACTTGGCGACACCCCAATATTTATTTGAATGTTTGAGAACTTGCACCATCATGTTGATATGCTGTTCGTCTTTAACCCCTCCAATGTCCCTTTGGCGGTTCGGTGTGTATTTTGCAGAGAATTTTGATAATTGTCAACGAGTTCTCGCGCTTAATTTTTAAGCATTAATCTAAAATTGGTGATAAGGAGTAATTACTCTCTCTTATGTGCATTTCCAACCTCCCGCAGCGTGTCATCAAGATCTGGAAACTTTAAAGTATCTCTGGATCTCGCTTACAGACAGCGGGAAATAGATATGATTCATGCGGAAAAGCAATTAAGTCAACTGATAAGACTTACTGAGCACGACCTCAATCAGTGCATCATTTAAAATAAAATATGCATTCTAAACAGCAAATAACTATCGTGAACCAACATATTTATCATCAAAATATTGACGCAATTTAGTTCTTAAGGTCCCTCGGCTGATACCTAACATAACTGCAGCACGCGATTGATTATATTTACAGTGCTCCATCACAGCGCGAAACAAGGGTGTCTCTACTTCCTCTAATACAAATTCATACAAATCAACAGGATCAGTACCTTTAAGTTCGGAAAAATATTTCTGAACTGCTTGAGTTACACAGGCTGCAAGTGTTGCATTTTTATCTATCAATTCATTTGAAACAGTTGTCATTACTTACTTACTCCTTCTAAATTATTTAATCACCACATAAATCCAATTAAAAATCATAGTTATTCATCCTCTCCTATGCATCCCATGCCCATTTGAATGCCTTGCAAAACGATAGGGGACATGATTAGAAGAGAAAAAATAGTGACCTAAAATTTTAACATCGCTGGATTAAATGGCTTATTATTTACAACAAATTGACCTTGATTTAATTGAATTGAAATAAGGTAATTACTCCCTTTTTCGACAATCAAACCAGACTGTAGCATCGCCGCAATCTCCTTATCAGTTTCCGCTGTTGCTTGCTTATTAATATCTTCTAGCAACGGATTTGGAGCGACAACACTCTTCAAATCGCCATCTGCTGACTCTGGCGAATTGTTGACTTCGGATCGAGTAGAGCCATCAGAAGGTTTTGCTGCCGATGTATCTGGCACACTATCCGTTGACTTTGTAATCGTCGAGTCGTTTACTGCATGGGGTACTTCTGACGTCTCTTTACTTAATACTGCTCCCTTATCGTTCGCCGCGCCTGCCTGAGAAGATGCCTCCAAGGCCGCAGACATCAGTCGTTGTTTAGTGGACTGCGTCACGAGTTCCTTCATCAATAACACAGGGACTTCTAATTTTCCTTGACCCTGGATTTTTTGAAGCAACTCAAATGGGTTTGTCAATGAACCTAATGGTAACGCAACGCTTAAATCACCCGAAACCTCACCCTCAGGAAGCGTTAAACTGGCAGTGGAAATTTCGAATACAACACCTTGTGCAAAAAGCTTAGGCAATTGCGGTAAAATTGCTAACATGGCTTGTTGTTTTTGAACATCCGTGCCTTGCTGAACTTTACCTATTTCTTCATTGATCTGCGCAAGCACTGTCGCATCCAAGTTCTTAATCGCCAAAACTAAATGTCCTGGTCCAAAGACTCGATCATTAAGAAACACTTTCTTCATCGAAGTATCAAAGTACGAACTAAATAAATTATTATTAACATCTGTTCGTGTATCAATTGAGAAATCTGTTAACTCAAACATTTTTTCGTCATTATGTTTGATAAGAACCGAAGGGACCATTGTGCTAGCTTCACCATAAAAGATGCCAGCTTTATTTTTATGCAAACTATATTTACCAGAAATTTCCCCTAACTTTAAACTCATTTCGTCTTGAATATAACCAATACCTTCTATTTCAAAATGCCCACTCAGTTCATTGAGGGATGAGGTCGTTTTAACAGAACTGGCCATACCCATCCAATCAAACATCATTTTCCCTTGCTTCGCAATCAAATTGAACTGCGGAACTTGAATGCTAATTTGACTATTATTTAAATAATCGACATATAAACTTATATTCATTTTGGGTTGGGTAGATTCTTTAGAAAAATAACTATTGAATTGATCAACTATTTTTTGAGGTAAAGACAAATCAGTATGAGCAAAGCCTAAACCAAACATGATACCCTGATCAGAATAAATAATTGGCCCATGGTAAATTGTTAGGGGCATCTCAACACGATAATCCTGTGCAGGTATTGTTTCAGACTGTCCACTCGCAGCGATGATTGTTCTAGCAGGAACATGAATGCTCCAGTCCAACAAGGCTTTAGACTGAAACAAGCCACGATGGTAACTCACAACTTCGGCAAAAAGACCATTGGAATGATTAACAATAGCAAGATTGTTTTTCACTGTCCGCTCAGTCAGAATTCCCATACCGTAATAGCAACCAAAAAACATCAGCGCCAGAATAATCACTAATCCTGTGATTTTTTTCATTGAATATCTCCGTGCAAATCATCCATCCTCTGTGCAGAAAACAGTCGACAAAAGGAATTCCGAAACATTAAATGCCAATATTATGCTATAGCATACCCAAAGCTTAAACTAAAAAGAATAGCGAGATACTTTTTATTTTCTGAATTACTCTTCACGACTGAATTTTTAGCGTTGTTGCATTAGCTTCAGTCTTATCCTATCAGGATATAGCTTCTTCTCGATCACCTTCGCCTAGCTAAAAAATCAATCATCGTGAATATATAATAGAACGAGCTCACAATTCGCTAGGGGCTGTTTACATTTCGACCCTCTACGTCCCGCGTTTTATGCTGAAATGTAAACTGCCCCTAGTTTGAGCTGAAAATATTTGTATTTATTCATGTCCATATTGACAATAAGTTTCCTTCACCATACATGCCAAAATCAGCGCAACAAGCGAACAAACTGGCAATAACTTTAAACCAGCTTGAAAATCACTCAGAACAAGCGCTTCAACATGATACCCACGGACACCCGCAAAAAGATCAATTAAACGACCAACCAAGGGTTGCATGCATGCTCCAACTAATATAGATATCATATTAGTAAAACCAATTGCAGTCCCAACCACCGCTCTTGATTGGATTTCAGCACATACAGCATATGCTATCGCCACACCCGTATTAGTTAAACCAAACAGAAAAAATAACCCATAAATAGTGCTAGTTTGTGCTAAATTTGGATAGAAAACAAAAATTGCAGATAATATCGTTCCACAAAAGGCAGAAATAATCATCAACGGCTTACGACGACCCCAACGATCAGAAAGCCAACCAGATAATGGCCCACTAATCCCCCAACCGATAAAAATGAGTCCAGTAGCAAATGCCGCGGAATGTGCGGAAAGTCCTCGCCCATACTGTAAATAAGCTGGTCCAATTGCTTCACCCACCACCGCGGTTGGTGCAAACAAAAAACCTGCGTAAAGCGCGTTAATCCAAGTCTGTCGATGACTTAATACGATATAAAGACTCTTAAAAATACCGACTCGCTGCTGCGCATGAACAACGCGGCGTGGTTTACCCGGTGTGTCACGAACAAACTGATACAAAAGACCCGCTAATACAATAAATAAGAAAGCAATCACGAGCATCGTATGCCGCCAGCCAACATGGGCAACCAAAAAAGAAACCGGCATTTCACCGGCGGCGGCACCAAGCATCCCTAAAGCTTGTGTCAACCCAGCTAATAAACCCAACATCGCAGGAGGAAACCAGGCTGTTGCCAAACGCAAAGCACTTACAAAAGCAAACGCCGCACTTAGCCCAATCAGCATACGTCCAATTGCAGCAACGGTTAATCCACCAGATAACCCAAAAACCACGCAGCCAAACGCGGTAATTAAAGACATCAAGGTTAATACAAAACGAATACTTAATCTGTCAACAGCCAATCCAACTGGAATTTGCATCACAATATATGGGATGTAAAAAGAAGCCGTAAGTAATCCAAACCCTGCTTCATTAATGCCAAAAGCAAATTGCAAACTCTGATGCATTACCCCAGGTGCCACACGAGCTAAATAATCAGAAAAATAAAAAGCAGCCGCCAATCCCCAGACAACCCAAGCAAAATTGAATGGATGTTGCTGATTCGACGCAGCCCCTCTAGATTGTTTACGTCCTGGAAGAACGATTTCAACCATGCTTATTTCTCACCTTATTCAACGGTTACTGATTTGGCCAAATTGCGTGGTTGATCAACATCCGTACCTTTTGCAACCGCCACATAATAGGCCAATAATTGTAGTGGAATGGTATAAATAATAGGTGCAATCCACTGACCACAAGCTGGCACACCAATTACCGAGACATTTTTTGCGGGCCAGTCATGTGTGACATCTGAAAAAATAACCAGTTGTCCGCCTCTTGCGCTCACCTCTTGCAAATTTGATTTTATTTTTTCAAATAATGTATCATTTGGAACCAAAACGACGACTGGCATATTTTTGTCGACCAAAGCTAAAGGCCCATGTTTTAGTTCTCCAGCAGGGTATGCTTCCGCATGAATATAAGAAATTTCCTTTAATTTCAGAGCCCCTTCCAATGCAACTGGGTATTGAATCCCTCGTCCTAAAAATAATGTATGGGCTTTGCTCACAAAGAGCGGTGCTAAAGCTTCTATCGTAACATTCAACTGCAAAGCTTGTTCACACAAAGCCGGCAATGATTTTAACTCTGTGATGACTTCATCTGCGCGCACCGGTGACGATAAAGCACAAACTAACATCAGCAAGCCAGCACATTGCGTGGTAAATGCCTTAGTTGATGCCACACCAATCTCGACACCTGCCCGAGTCAAAAAGACACAATCCGCTTCACGAACTAAACTACTGGTTGCCACATTACAAATAGCCAGTGTCGCGAGATAATCAAGTGATTTTGCTTTAGTTAATGCCGCTAAAGTATCCGCTGTTTCGCCCGACTGGGAAATGGTCACAAACAAGGTATCTGCTTCAACCACAACATCACGATACCGATATTCGCTAGCGATATCGACTTGAACAGACAATCCTGCCAATGTCTCAAACCAATAGCGTGCAATTAAACCCGCATGATAACTCGTGCCGCAAGCAACAATATGAACTCGCTTAACGCTTGGAAAAATTGCAAGCGCTCGCTCTCCAAAACTAGCCCTCAGAACATCAAAAGAGCTCACTCGTCCTTCAAGCGTATCCGCTAATACTTTCCCTTGCTCAAAAATTTCTTTCAACATGAAATGACGGTAAGGGCCTTTGTTAACAATTTGGCTATCAGGATCTAAATGATGACTCTGTCTGATTACAGGTTTTCTCTCACGATCGAAAATACGTGTTTCATGACATTGTAACAAAGCACTATCACCATCCTCCAAATAAATAACTGATTGTGCGAATGCCCTAAGCGCCATGACATCTGAACCAATGAATTGTTCTCCAACCCCTTCACCCACCACCAAGGGACTGCCTTTGCGAATAGCAACTAATTCATTAGGACATTTTTCATGAATCACCCCCAATGCAAAAGCCCCACTCATCTCATTGGCTGCAGTTTGAACGGCTAGCAGCAGATTTTCATGTTGTTGATAGTAATAATGAATTAAATGCGCAGCAACTTCTGTATCAGTTTCCGAGGTGAACGCATAACCCATCCCCTCTAATTTCTTACGTAAGGATTCGTGATTTTCGATGATACCATTATGAACCACGGCGATTTGATTATGTGACATATGTGGATGCGCGTTTTTCTCACATGGCTTACCATGGGTCGCCCATCGCGTATGAGCAATACCTATTGTACCGGCAACAGATGTTTCTGACATCGCATCAGCAAGAGCCTGGACCTTACCTTGAACTCTGACACGTTTTAAGTGCCCACTAACATCGATCAGCGCAATACCTGCAGAATCATAGCCGCGATATTCGAGACGACGCAATCCTTCTAATAATAATTTAGCAATATTTCGTTGTGATACAGCGCCAATGATCCCACACATGCCTCAGCACTCCTCTTTAAATTTTTTTCGCTTTAAAAATAATTTCCTTCATTATTCCCTCCCCCCCGGGCACAGGGAAAAGGTGCCGCAACGCGGCGGATGAGGGGCTCCTGATAAAATTATCCGCTATTTAAATGACTCCCCTCAATGACTGGAGTGCTTCAAAATACGGGACTTTTCTCTCTGCCAATCACGCTCTTTGAGAGTATCCCGTTTATCATGGGATTTCTTCCCTTTGGCCAAAGCGATTTTTATTTTAACGTAATTCTTACTCCAATACAGCTTTAAAGGAATTAAAGTGTACCCCTGTCGCTCAACACAACCAATCAAGCGATTTAATTCGCTGCGATTCAATAATAGTTTACGGGTTCGCAACGGATCAGGCATAGAATAAATCAACGCTGTTGGTAATGGCTGAATTTGTGCGCCGATTAAAAAAGCCTCGCCGTGCTTAACAATCACATGTGAGTCCGACAAATTAACCTTGCCTGCTCTTAAACTTTTAACCTCCCAACCCTCGAGGACTAAACCAGCATCATATTCATCTTCGACAAAATACTCAAAGCGAGCTTTTTTATTTAGTGCAATTAACGCACTGGACTCTTTGGCACCCATAAACTACTCAGCATTCAAATAATTAAAAAATTAATTCGATTATACTGCTAGGGTGATAGAACTTACTAGTACTGCAACAATATAATCAAAATAATCAAATTTTCACCTCGATAAAAATCACGCCTTGACTGATTTACTTTTTCACCGGTAATCTCAATATATTACTCGGCAGGATCTCAGTAGGTTAAGTTTGTAATCAAGCGAATTACAAACTTAACCTATAGATCTTAGGATGTGATTTCAATCAACAAGGATGTATATGCCAATACCAGCTGAAGCCCGAAAGTTATTTGTTCTTGACACGAATATTTTAATGCATGATCCCGCCGCCATTTATCATTTCGATGAACATGATATTTATTTACCCATGGTTGTCTTAGAAGAACTTGACGCACATAAAACGGGTTTATCCGAAGTGGCTCGAAACGTCCGACAAACAAACCGCATGCTTGTCGAGTTAACCGCCTCGGCTACGCATGCAGAGATTGTTTCGGGCTTAACCATTCCAAACTATGCCAATAGCACGGATGGCAAGATAAGAGGCCGTTTATTTTTTCAGACTGATGATTTTGATCAATATCTACCCGCTTCCTTACCTGGGCACAAGCCAGACAATGATCTGCTGTCCACCGCGTTGGGCTTACAAAAAAAGTTCCCTGGACGCACCGTTATCGTCGTGTCTAAAGATATTAATTTACGCATTAAAGCTGGAATTCTCGGTATTTTGGCGCAAGATTATTACAACGATCAAGTCCTTGAGGATGTCAATTTACTTCATACTGGACTACATATTTTAGAAAATAATTTCTGGGAATCACATGGAAAAAACATGGAAGCCTGGCAAGATAATGGTAGGACTTTTTATCGCATTCAAGGTCCTGAAACAGCGAACTGGAATCCTAATGATTGTATCAGCACGGAAGATAATCGCTTTCAAGGTATTGTGAAGCAAACGGAGCCCGGCTCAGCCCTGGTGGTGCTAGCGCGAGATTATACACAGGCCAAACATGGTGTATGGGGTATTAATGCACGAAATCGCGAACAAAATTTCACATTAAATCTATTACTTGATCCTGATATTGATTTCGTCAGTTTGCAAGGTCAAGCGGGTACCGGTAAAACCCTTCTAACCATTGCAGCAGGGCTCACTCAAACACTCGACCAAAATTTATATACCGAAATTATTATGACACGTGTTACCGTTCCCGTGGGCGAAGATATAGGCTTTCTACCCGGCACTGAAGAAGAAAAAATGACGCCGTGGATGGGCGCGCTCATGGATAATCTTGAAGTTCTGCATGGTTCACAAGAAGGCGGATCATTTGGGCGAAATGCGACATTTGATTTGTTACAAAATAAAATTAAAATTCGATCGATGAATTTTATGCGCGGTAGAACCTTCCTTAATCGCTATATTATCATTGACGAAGCACAAAACTTAACCTCAAAACAAATTAAAACATTAATTACCCGCGCAGGACCTGGAAGTAAAATTATTTGCTTAGGTGATATCAAACAAATTGACACACCCTACCTGACTGAAACAACATCAGGCTTGACCTACGCGGTAGACCGGTTTAAGCATTGGGAACATAGTGCGCACATGACGTTAACCCGAGGTGAACGATCAAGACTTGCATATTATGCCGCAGAACATTTATAGTACGCAGTTTGCGCAAATCATGTATACTACGACAAAAATGCATTCCAAGAGGTGACCTATGTCTAACCAAGCAATTACTTTCGATGATGTTTTACTCATTCCAGCTTACAATCACCACGAATCTCGTCGAATTGTAGATATCAGTATTTCTGATCGACTCGGGAAGCTAAATCTCGACCTTCCCGTGATGAGCTCCAACATGGATACCATTACTGAAAGTGGCATGGCTAATTTTATGCATAGCAAGGGCGGTATCGGTGTTTTACATCGATTTCTGAGTGTCGAAGACAATATTGCCGAATTCAAGCGTTGTAAGGGCTCTGTATTTGTTTCTGTGGGCTGTACTGAAGTGGAATTACAACGCGCAGAAGCCTTACGAGATGCTGGTGCAGAATATTTTTGTATCGATGTCGCTCATGCCCACGCTAAATATGTCGGAAAGACATTAAAAACACTTCGACAAATTCTAGCCGATCGCTGCATTATGGCCGGGAATGTGGCAACCTACGCTGGCGCTGATTACTTGGCTTCTTGCGGTGCTGATATTATCAAAGCAGGTATTGGTGGTGGCTCTGTTTGTACCACTCGAATCAAAACTGGGTTTGGCGTCCCAATGCTAACCTGTATACAAGATTGTGCCCGAAGTGACCGCTCCATTATTGCTGATGGCGGAATCAGAACAGCAGGCGATATTGTCAAGGCGCTCGCCTTTGGAGCTGATTTTGTCATGATTGGGGGAATGTTAGCCGGTACGGAGCCCACACCTGGCGAAACCATCACGAAGCCAGATGGCCGTATTGTCAAACAATATCGAGGTATGGCCTCCCGTGAAGCACAAGAGGACTTCTTAGGTCAAATGACTGAATGGAAAACTGCTGAAGGCGTCATGACCGAGGTGCCCTTCCGTGAAGATCAAGATGCAATCATTGCAGATATCATTGGTGGTTTAAGATCGGGATTAACCTATGCCGGGGCAGATTCAATCAGTGAATTGCAGCGCAAACTCAATTACATGGTCATCACCCCAGCAGGTAGAGCAGAAAGCTTACCTCATAAACTAACGTCCTAACTTGGGCCGCTAGGGCTGATACCAAGATCCTTTTCGCTGGTAAGCTCATCATCTTTGCTAGAAGATCCGCCGCCACTAGGAATAGGCAACTCTGGCGTTACGTCGTCATCCGCACTCGGATCGGTTGGTGACGTCGTATCATTCGCTGCTGAGAGCTCATTAAGATCACCCAAATCTTGATCGTCCTTTTTATCGTCATCATCTTGGTCAGCAGATGAGCCTACCCCCAAGTTTTCTTCAGCCTCTGTTGCTTTTTTCGAAGACTTATTTCCACCACCACTCGAAGGGGAAGGAACAGGACTACTTGGTGCGGCAGAAGAGTCAGCGCTTTTATCATCTATATCATCAGTAGGAGCACCGGCTCCAGGACCACCAGCCATTATAAATCCCCTCAAATTGAAAGACTCGTTGTAACACGCTGGCCCCCTGTTCTAATGTCCCGTGGACAAGCCGCGGGATGTTAGTATTACGGGTAGAGGCAAGCGGTTACGACTATGTATTTAATATAGCACATTAATAGGGTGTGTTTACAATTCTACTATCTTGGCCAAAACAGACTGATTTTCGGTTCTCCGATATTCAAATACACCACGTATGCTACGTTTCAGTGCTCAAAATAATACACTCGCGGCATATGATTTGCACACGTTACAATTGGCTTGGAACAAGGTACACTTTCAAATAACTACCTTCTTTTTTATAGAATATAATGACAACAAGTGATCTTCGCTGTATCTATCAAGGCAAGCCCATAAAAACAATCAGTGCAGAAGAGAACCAATTTGTTGCAGGTTATGCACACCATCATGCCGGCAAGAAAAAGGCCCTATTAATGCTCCATGGTTTTTCATCCACACCCGCAGTATTCCGAAATCTTTTACCTCATTTATCACACTACAATGCCATCATTGCCCCTACCCTGCCGGGACATGGCAAAACACCACATCATTTTTCATCGATTAAAGCAAATGAATGGTTAAGCTATGTTGAAAATGAATTCAAACAACTATCAACGGAATACGAAACTGTTGATGTATTAGGATTATCCTTGGGTGGCTTGCTGGCGGGGTACTTGAGCCAAAAATTTACGATTAATCATTTATACCTACTTGCTCCCGCATTCGATCTGAAGCGCTCTATTCCTATCCTCTTGCCTTTTGTTAGCTTTTTGAATAAATTAGGTTTTTGCTATATCCGAGCCAAAGCAGGCAACATTTTTACAAAACAATATTGTGAGATTGCTTATCGGCAACTCCCATTAACAGCAATTATTGAAATATTAACGCTGATCCAATCCTATCCTTGGGTCACCCCGACTTGTCCAACTGATTTGTTCCTTGGCGTATATGATAACGTAATTGATTCTAAGAAGGTTGAAGCAAGATTTAAGTCAGCGCCCAATGTTCATATTCATTGGCTAAAACATTCGGCGCATGTGCTGCCATTAGACGGCGATGTTGATGTTATTCTGAAATGCATGCATCAACATTCCAAGTAGTGTAGGCGTGTGTATACAATTCGCTAATATTGCTCATTATAGCGGGTATATTCCTGTTCATAATACAAGTTCCAATCTCGCATATCCAACACTGAACCATTAAAAGCCATAAAATCTGTTTTCATCTCAGGCAAATTATAATAATAAATATCACTCGCATCTGAAGCTAAGGTATGTTGACGACGCACCGCGCTGATTTTGGCTGTTGAATGACCATGCGTTTTGACAAAGGCTCGATATGCTCTTAAATAACGTCCATTAAAATCAGCATGATCCCAAAGAGTGACCTCGAGTACCTTGGCGACACCGGCCAATTGCAAATGTACATTTCCATGCTCTTTAACAACCAATCGATCGCTTTTCACCCAATAGGCGCTAAAAAACCCATCGCCACGTAAATCCAATAGACCAAAATTCATCATTCCGATTATTTGAATTTTGGGATTTCCGACCATAATGACTTGTATATTCTGTCCCGTTACATCACTAATTCGAACAATTCCAGGTCCATATACGGCAAGACGATGTAAATTGATTTTACCTGAAAAAGTAGCTGATTCGGTGTTAGTAATCGATAAATCAAGATATTGTGTTGTAATACCGATCCCTTTTATGACACCAACGCCATCAAATGTAAAAGCGTTTAAACGAGGAGTATAAATGTCAATTGTCAAAGCGCCATAATGGGGATAGCCTTCACCCACTTGAACATCGAGCGTATTATATTTCAACCGTGTAGATACTTGTGTTAAATCTTCTGCGGCGCCATGTAATACAACCTGCGAGCGTCTTGATCCAGTATGTAGATTAACATTAATCGGCCCCTTCACGATGACCTGCGAAAAATTTCGAAAAGTACGCGTTTGAGTAATCGGATGCGCTGCAGCTTTTAAGGGCACAGCCTTAGGGGTTGGTGATGACTTGAAAAATTCTGAAAAGACCGGCCAAGATTGGTGACAACTACTTAGGCATAAGCAGCAACACATGAAAACGCAGCGTCTAATCATATTTCCTATCCTATGAGGTGATGGTTATCCTGGTATTCAAAACAGCGTAGGTTGGGCCATGGCCCAACCTACCTAAATTATCAGCGGCCCTAGGGTGTATTGATATCCGCTAGATTGTCAATACACCCTAGTCTTACCTTAGATTAAATAGGGGTAACTCGTCAATTTATTTTAATGATCTCAAACTAGACTGTCACCCAAAACACCATTAGCAGCCCTTATCTACCGCATCAATTACTTCACGGAGTGCTTCAATACTTTGCGAAACTTTATTGGCGTCATATGCCTCTACCATGACACGCAATATAGGTTCAGTTCCTGATGCACGTAACAAGACACGGCCTTGATCTTTCAAATTTAACGTCATGTGCTTCACTAAATCAACCACTCGCGGGTGTTTCAATATGACATCAGCTTGCTTGGTTTTAATATTCAATAAAGTTTGGGGGACCAAGGTCATCCCCGCGGTTAATTCTTGAATCGTTTTGTTTTGTTTAATCATACAAATAAGGACTTGCAGTGCTGAAACAATACCATCACCTGTGGTTGTTTTATCCAAACAAACCAGATGGCCGGAAGGTTCTCCACCAATTTTCCAATTGTTTTCTTTCAATGCTTCGAGGACGTAACGGTCACCGACACTAGTCCGAATAAAAGGTATATCCAATTCAGCCATTGCATGCTCAAGGCCATAATTGCTCATCAATGTTCCTACTACACCACCATGTAATTGCCCTCGATTAAGCCTATCCAGCGCTATCACATAAAGAATCTGATCCCCATCAATAATTTCTCCCGCAGAATCAACCATCAAAAGTCGATCACCATCACCATCAAAAGCAATACCTAAATCAGCGCCAGAGCGAACAACCTCTTTTTGTAACCGACTAGGTGCGGTTGAGCCAGAATCTTGGTTGATATTAAAACCGTCCGGTTTATCGCCAATCGCAATTACATCTGCGCCCAACTCTCTAAAAACATTAGGAGCGACATGATATGTGGCGCCATTCGCGCAATCGACAACCAATTTTAATCCATCTAATCGAGATAAAGAAGGGATAGTGGACTTACAAAATTCGATGTAGCGACCCGGGGCGTCTGAAATCCGCCTTGCTTTTCCTAATTGGGCCGATGAAACTGTCTGTAATGGCTTTTCTAGCTCTGCTTCAATAGCTAACTCTAAATTATCCGGTAATTTAGTGCCTTCTGCAGAAAAAAACTTAATGCCATTGTCTTCGTATAAATTATGAGAGGCACTGATAACAAGACCCGCATTCGCCCGCAACGTTTGAGTCAAATAGGCAATAGCAGGTGTTGGCATTGGGCCAAGCAACCCCACATCAACCCCTGCTGCAGACAAACCTGCTTCCAGCGCTGACTCCAGCATATACCCTGAGACGCGCGTATCTTTACCAATAATTACTTTTTTTCGCTCACCATTGGCTAATACGCGGCCAATCGCCCAACCTAATTTCAAGAAAAATTCAGGGTTAACATTTGATAATCCAACCTGACCACGAATACCATCGGTTCCGAAATATTTTCTATCTTTCATTCAACACTGCTCCCCTCAACCGCATTCATTATTGCGTCAATCATGCTTATTGCTTGTATTGTTTCGTCCACATCATGTGTACGAATGATCGCAACGCCATTTAAGCTCGCTTGGACCGCCACGGCAATCCCTGCAATCAATCGCTCATCCACCGGCTTATTGAGTACTAAACCTAAGGTACTTTTACGTGAAACACCCAACATAATAGGTAAATGGTACCGATGAAGTGCTGATAGCTGCTTCAAAATCAATAGATTATGGCCGACCGTCTTACCAAACGCAAACCCTGGATCCAAAAGAAGATGAAAGCGGGGGATCCCAGCCGCTTCGCAACGTGCAATCAGCTCACTAAAAAAAAGGTCTAACGCATGCATGATACCTTTTGGGTAATGAGGGGATTGTTGCATCGTTTGCGGGGTGCCTTGCATATGCATTAAGCAAACTGGCACAGCCAAATCAACCACCGCCTGCAATGATTCTTCTGATCGCAATGCCGAAACATCATTAATCATCGACGCCCCGACCGCCACAGCAGCGCGCATCACCGCAGGCTTCGTTGTATCGACAGAGATGCATATCTCTAGCTCACGTCGAATGGCCTCAATAAGCGGAACAACCCGCTGAAGTTCTTCTGCTTCACTAACTGGCTTTGCACCTGGTTTGGAGGACTCTCCGCCAATATCAATTAAGTCAGCCCCAGCAGCAACCATACGATGAACTTGAGCCAACGCAGTTGATCGATCTAAATAGCGTCCCCCATCAGAAAATGAGTCAGGGGTACAATTCAGAATGCCCATGACCAAAGGGCGGTGAAATGTCGATGAAAGGTCACGTGCTTGGAACGAGTTAATAAATGTATTAAATTCAGATGGATGCAATGCAGAAGCTCTCTAGATCGCGCAGGGTGGCTATTATATTTTTGTAGGTTGGGCCTTGGCCCAACAAGCATAGGTAGTCGAGATCAAACCCCATCAATTCCCTTTTCTTCAATATCCTTTAACATGCCCCCTTCTTTGTCCGATTTTGTAGGGGAATCCTCAGTTTGAGCAGGTTTCTTCGGTTTATGACCACCTGACACCCAGCCTACAGGTGGCGTTGGATCATTGCCTGACATAATTTCTTGAATTTGAGGACTGTCAATCGTTTCATATTTGATGAGAGATTTAGCCATCAAATGTAAGGTATCAATATTAGCGACCAATATCTCTTTTGCTCGAGCATAATTACGATCAATAATACTTCGAACTTCCGCATCGATAGCCTCTGCAGTTTTATCAGAGACTTCATTACGTTGATTCACTGAACGCCCTAGGAAAACCTCGCCCGCCTCTTCCTCACCAAAGGTCAATGGTCCTAATGAGGATAAGCCCCAACTCGTTACCATTTTTCGCGCCATTTCGGTTGCGCGCATAATGTCGTTTGATGCGCCAGTCGTCACACTATCCTCACCAAAAATAAGCTCTTCAGCGATCCGGCCTCCAAAAAGGCTTGATAATTGGCTTTCCAAACGGCGACGACTATGACTATAACGGTCACGTTCTGGTAAAAACATCGTCACGCCCAATGCACGACCACGAGGAATAATCGTGACTTTATAAACAGGATCATGGTCGGGGACAGACAATCCAACGATCGCATGACCCGCTTCATGATAAGCTGTTAATTCTTTCTCTGTATCATCCATCACCATGGAGCGACGTTCCGCACCCATCATGATTTTATCTTTCGCACTATCTAACTCAAGCATGCCCACTTTATGTTTATTACTACGTGCAGCAAATAAAGCAGCTTCATTAACCAAATTTGCCAAGTCAGCACCTGAAAACCCTGGGGTTCCACGCGCAATCGACATCACCTCAACATCCACATCCAAGGGAAGTTTTTTAAGATGAACTTGAAGAATTTGTTCGCGACCTAAAATATCAGGTAAAGGAACGACCACTTGACGATCAAATCGACCTGGCCTGAGTAAAGCAGGATCAAGTACATCGGGACGATTGGTTGCCGCGACCACAATAACCCCTTCATTACCTTCGAAACCATCCATTTCAACCAACAATTGATTTAACGTTTGCTCACGTTCATCGTGACCACCGCCAAGCCCCGCACCGCGATGACGACCCACGGCATCGATTTCATCGATAAAAATAATACAAGGAGCTTGCCGCTTCGCTTGCTCAAACATATCACGCACCCGCGAAGCACCCACACCGACAAACATTTCAACAAAATCAGAACCTGAAATCGTGAAGAAAGGCACTTTTGCTTCTCCTGCAACTGCCTTTGCAAGTAAAGTTTTTCCGGTACCTGGCGAGCCAACCAACAATACGCCTCGAGGTATGCGACCCCCTAAATTTTGGAACTTAGCGGGATCACGCAAAAAATCAACCAATTCTTTGACTTCTTCTTTTGCTTCATCAACACCAGCTACATCGGCAAACGTAATTTTAACCTGATCTTCGCCCAACAAGCGCGCTCGCGATCGACCAAATGACATCGCACCACGTCCCCCGCCGCCTTGCATTTGGCGCATCAAGAAAAACCATACGCCCAAAATTAAAATCATGGGGAACCAATTGATAAATAGATGTAACAAGAAGCTTTCTTGTGGCTTTTCTTGACCAATGACATCCACTTTGTTTTTGAGTAATTGTCCCAATAAAGCGCTGTCAGGAATAGGTAAATACGTCACAAAACGCTGATTGGTTTTGGTGACACCTTTAATAATTTTATTTTCCTCGATCGTGACGGTACTAATTTTACCTTGATCGACTTGACGTAAAAATTGGCTGTAGGATATTTTTTCCGTGGCCGCATGCCTAGGCCCGAAATTAGTGAACACCGACACTAAAACAGCTGCGATAACCAACCAGAGAATAAAGTTCTTAACCATGTCGTTCAAAATAGAGACCCCAATAATCACGTTATTATTTACGATAATCGTTGTACTTACGATCTTAACTTACTATAACTGATACCCCTTCGCCAACAAATACATTTCTCGCGATTGTGGTCGAGAAGCTTGTGGCTTACGAATAGATACTTTCTGAAAGTTAGCACGCGCAGCCAGCAACAACTCATTAAAGCCGGTTCCTTGAAAAACCTTCATCAATAACGTTCCATTCGGCTTTAAAATATGTTGTGCAAAATCTAAGGCTAATTCAGCGAGCCCCATCGCACGCGGAATATCTACGCTAGGCATACCACTCATATTTGGGGCCATGTCCGACAATAACAAGTCTACACCGCGCTCGGGTATACGCGCCAATAACGCTTCAAATACGGCATCTTCCGTAAAATCGCCTTGGATAAACGTTACACCCGGCAAGGGATCCATTGGCAAAATATCCATCGCAATGATGCTCCCCTTGCCCTGCAACTTTTTACTGGCATACTGTACCCAACCACCAGGTGCCGCACCCAAATCAACTACGGTGATACCCGGTTTCAAGAGTTGTTCTTTCTCATCAATTTCCTGAAGCTTATATACCGCGCGGCTTCGATATCCTTCCGCTTGCGATTTTTTAACATAGTAATCTGAAAAATGTGCTTGTAACCATTGCTTACTGCTTTTTGAGCGTGACATAAAAAATTTCAATTCCCTATCATAAACGATATCATACTTAAATTTGCTACCCTTTCCCACAGAAAGGTGCAATAATTCATCATTTTACAGAGAAAATAGCCATGACACCAGCACAAAAGCAAGTATTTAAGAGCCAAGCCCATCATTTGAAGCCTATTATTTTAGTCGGCGCAAAAGGTTTTACTGAAGCCCTTGCCAAAGAGACCGATATCGCCCTTGAAACACATGAGTTAATTAAAGTGAAATTAAGTGGTCTCGAGAAAGAAGAAAAACGACCGTTTGTGGACCAATTATGCTCTGCTGTCAAAGCGGAACTGATCCAGCTGATTGGGAATATTGCTTTGATTTATCGAAAGTCGATACAAAAAAATAAAGAGCGGAAATAAATGTAATTTATTACGTTCAATTTCGATTCCCGAAGTCAGGTGCGTGACATCAGAGGTTGAATTCGATAAACTTGACTTCGAATCAACCTATTTATAATGAACTTGTGTCATCACGAATGTTAAAATTAATACCCAATGTACTTACTTTATTTCGTTTTGTTTTAATTTGCCCTTTTCTATTGGCTTTTTATCGCAACGATTATCTTCACGCATTCTATATTTTTTTATTGGCTGGCTTTACCGATGGCCTAGACGGTTGGTTGGCTCGTTATTGTAGTTGGCAAACCCCTTTGGGATCGTGTCTTGACCCATTTGCCGATAAACTATTAGTCGCTGCCAGCTTTATTTCGCTCGCTTTAATTCATCAACTGCCGTGGTGGTTAGTGATTCTGGTTTTTATGCGTGATTTTACTATTTCGACTGGGGTCCTTGCTTGGTATTATTTCATTCAAAAAGAAATGGATTTTGAGCCCACTTATCTCAGTAAAATAAATACAGTCCTCCAATTAGGCTTAGTGACGCTTTGCTTATTTGAGTTAGCATTTTCACCCTTTAACTATCCATTGCGGACGTTTCTCATCGATTTAACGGCCTTCACAACGGCAGTGACTTATATTCATTATGTGTGGACTTGGGGTAAAAAAGCCTGCACCAAGCATCATTTAAACCAATGAACCAGCAACTTGCGCTAGCCATTCAACTGAAAGTACAGGCAACCTTAGATAATTTTTGCTGGGATAAAAATACCATTCTCAAGCATCAAATTGAATTAACGTTAGCACATCAAGGTGAACGTTTTCTCTATATATGGGGCGACCTTGGTGCAGGGAAATCTCATTTATTGCAGGGCATTTGTCATCAGGCAATGCAGCATGATATGACCGCCATCTATTTACCACTGAAAATACTGAAAGAATGGGGCCCTGAATGTATCGAGGACTTATCGGCACAATCACTGATTGTTATCGATGATATTGATGCCATAGCGGGATGCATTGAGTGGGAACGTGCACTGTTTGATCTTTATAATCAGATCTATGATAACGAGCGCAGTATTTTACTTACCAGCAATCAAAATCCCCCATCAGCATCATTGTTATCACTGCCTGACTTACGTTCTCGACTCAATTGGGGCTTAGTACTCCAACTCAAGGAGTTAGAAGATGCCAGCAAGATGACGGTATTGCAAGATCAAGCCCAACAACGTGGGATCGACCTCCCTGATAGTGTAGCAATATTTCTTATTCACCGTTGTACGCGAAATATGAATGAATTACAGCTCATATTAGATCGTCTTGACCAAGAGTCATTGGCAGCTCAGCGAAAAGTTACCATCCCGTTTGTCAAAAGTGTTTTAGGAATATAGGCATACTGACCGCAAAAGTGTCCAAGTTATTTTTATATGCCACCTAAATACAAGGTGAAACGTCAGAATGGTCCTGCTCCTATTTGAGCATAAGAATAGACTGGCTCATGTGCTGTGTTCAATGGTTCTGATGCTGCCTGAACTCCATTTTTTTGTTCATCACCATCTCCCCAAAAAAACATTGGTCCAGACCACGAGCGCGACCGAAATCGTGTACCGAGTGCAATCACAGGCTCTGCCTGAGGCGCTTGTTGCAATGAGGTATTTATTTGCAGGCTCTCCTCATGTGTGATCCGCTGCTCAAAATGCTCAAGACTTTCTGTATTAACCATCGATAACTGTTCCAAAGCCATTTCATCATAGCCAAACCATCGAGCGACAAGTCGATGAATATCATAAACCTGCCCGCTCAGATAGAGCGCAATGGCCGCCACGCCAACGATAACCCCTACAAGCGCAAATGGCCAGGCAACTGCTGCTGCAGACACAGAGAACAATCCTGCGAATAAAACACCTACGCCCTGACCTAGAAAAAAACCAGCACAAAAAACCAGTAAACCAATCAAGCTAGAAACGGTATATTTTGTCAATTGAATCATCAACGAATGGTGATGTTGCAGAATAACATTACGCTCTTGAATGATGCGCGCCTCACAGGCTCGTAGACAAGCTGCCAGATCTTTATATTCCAATAAAATATCAGGTGAGGGATGCGTCATCTCCGATTCAATTAAAGTAATCAACTCATTCAACGTGGTCCATTGCGCTAAAAGATATTCTGAAGTCGTTTGAGCATGATGATACTGAAGATTAACAGCGACTGTCACCGCTGCTGCAATAATCCCCACTATGATCATCGTAACGGGATGCTGTGTAATAACAGCAAGAACGGCCACAATCCCATCAAAGCCTTCACAAGCGAATAATATGACGCCCGCTAAAAGTAATCCATAATAACGTCTCGATGGCCGAGGAACAGCTATTGGCTCATCGATATGTGGCGCATGTAATTCTTGTTGATAGTGCCGTTTGATGTCAACCAGTAATGAATGATGCAAGGCTTCCTTCGCAAGTTTATCTTTTCGTTTTCTCAGGGGTGTTGATTGATTAAAATAGTTTCGCAGTGCAGCTAGCGAAGCCGAGTGGAACTGACGCCATTCATCAGGATATTGGTGCGAATCGATTTGCGCTAGACACTCAATAGATTGTTCACTAAATTGTATTGGCATAATTTTCTTTAATGGAATGGTTGCTAAGGATTTGATGTAACCCCCTCTCCCTGCCAGATGTCCCGCGGCTTGTCCGCGAGATTCAGAAATCTTTGACCATCGCTGGATCCCGCGGACAAGCCGCGGGACGTGGGTAGAGCGGGCAGGCGTGAATAATGACGATCAAATAAGCTATTTCAAATCATGATTATATATTGAACATCTATAGCAATTCAACCTGATTTGGAGGGATTGTATTAGCGAGTCCCAGTTTGAGTTATAAAGGATCGTCATTGCGACCCCGTCCGACTGCGAGAGAGAAGCGATCCAGTTGCTTTTATTTAAAATAAGGTCGCTAGGTTTTGCTTCGCCACTGCGCGACTCGCAACGACATTTTGATGTTAGTTTGGCGCGTTTGGCAGCCCCCCATGTCTAATCGCTCGCAACGATGCTTTGACGTTAATTTTGCGCCTTTGTCACCCCTATTTCTAAATACTCGGAACGACCTACCCGCAAGGAGTCACTTCACTTCGTTTATATCCACGCTAAATTTTGGGCAAAAAAAAGCCCACAAACGTGGGCTTTTAAATTTTCTACTTCGTTCATTAAGATTAGATGCTGCCAATCCATTTTAGACCGAAGTTCAAACCTTGTTCGCCGAAGTCAGAAGAGCTAACTACACCACGAGCTGCTCCTGTACCACCAGTTGCAACGGTAGCTTGACCTTCGTTCGCACCAAATTGTTGCGCATTGAAGTAGTTAACCCACATCCAACCCACATCAAGAACTAAATCGCCTTGAGGAACAAAGCCCATTGCAGCTAAGTTGTAGTTGTACTTCAAGCCTAATTTAGCTTCCAACTCGGGTACTAATGTTGTTTTAGAGCCATTGAAGCTAGCTGCACCTGTTGTACCATTATAAGCGGTTATGCTTTGATTGAATCCCGCTGAACCAACCAATATTCCGCCTGCGCCATTTCCGTAAGCAGAGAATCCATTGCCTAAGTCATAATTCATGTCAATACCGCCACGAGGACCAAAGCCATTAAATGTCGAATGTTGCTGCTCATATGCATCTGGAAATGTGCCTGGAGCTACTGGAGTTACTGTTTGTTGTCGTGCCAAGCCAGAAAAACCAGTAGCAACACGTGCATACTCTACGCCACCATGTAAACGAACACTCTTCATGTCGCCAAAATCAACATGTTGACCGAACTCAACATTCACAGCATCCCACTCTGGATGAATACTGATATTTTCTGCTCGTGTTGGAAATTGAGGTGAATCATTAAGTAATTTAACAACACCAGACACTTGTGTTGCATTATTCACGTGGTACCAATTGACGTTGACATCATTGCCCATGCCGTAGTGGTAAGAGCCTTCGATCATGAAGCCCCATCCCCAATTAGCACTGTATTCTGGTGCGGTCCAATTGCCTGGGTTAGCACTGGCTGATCCGCCACCGGTGATGCGTGGTGCGATGCCTTCAGCTGCATAAACGGGTTGTAAATAAAGCGCTTGAGCGCCAACGTTCCACATTGTTTTTTCACAAGGAATTGTAACATTACCTGGGGCGCATACTGGGCCCATTGATCCTGCAAATACTGCACTGCTTCCTAAAGCAAGAACAGCTACTGCTGTTTTTTTAAGATTTAACATGCTTCATCTCCACTTTTTTATTATTAACCTTCCATTTTTGCCCATCTCACAAGAGTGCGAGCCGCAATCAGTACGCTTGTTTCGCCCTACCGGAGAACGTACATAAGCAAATTATCTAGTCCAAAACCTGCAATGTCAACACTTAAATCACAAGTTTTGTCGAATAAATTCATCCAATTTGATCACTATGAAAACAATTCAAGCAGGATGAAAATATTTACAACTTTCCACTTATATTCACCATGAACACGCTGCAATAATGCCTTTTTTGAGTTAGCATATCCAGACTAATTGATATTTTTGGGTTTGTCACGTGTTTTATCCTATTGGCAGCCTGTTTGGAATTTTTAAGCATGCAAAGTATCACCATCACCCAACCCGATGACTGGCACGTTCACCTCCGCGATGAGGCAGCGCTAGCGCACACCGTCAAGGCCAGCGCAGCTCATTTTGCGCGCGCTTTAGTGATGCCTAATCTCTCGCCGGCACTAACCACAGTATCAGCCCTAATAAACTATAGGCAGCGTATTCTTGCAGCATTACCCCAGGATACACCTTTCAATCCGCTGATGACGCTATATATAAATGAATCCATATCCCCTGAGGAGCTTTCTCTTGCCTCGCAACATACTTTTATCAAAGGTGCAAAGCTTTATCCCAAAGGTGCAACAACGCATTCGCATGAAGGTCCCGCCAATCTCAAAACACTCTATCCCCTTTTTGAAGTGATGCAGCAACTGAATTTAGTGCTACAAATTCATGGGGAAAGTACTCAAGGTGATATTTTTGACCGCGAAACATTATTTCTCAATGAATCACTGGCGCCAATAATGCTGCAATTTCCGAAACTACGCATTGTACTAGAACATATTTCAACTAAAGCAGCCGTTGATTTTGTTACTGCCGCACCCAAAACTTTGGCCGCAACAATTACGCCCCATCATTTATACTATTATCGAAATCATTTATTGGCTGGCGGCATACGCCCCCATTATTATTGCCTGCCGATTCTCAAGCGAAAAACCGATCAGCTCGCATTGCAGCAAGCCGCAACCAGCGGTAATCCTAAGTTTTTTGCGGGTACAGATAGTGCACCTCACCCCCAAACGACAAAAGAGTCTGGATGCGGCTGTGCTGGGATTTATTCTGCACCCTATGCCGTTCCCCTCTATACCCAACTATTTGATATACTCAAGCAATTACCGCGACTCAATGCTTTTATGGGACAATTTGGTGCCGATTTTTATCAAGTACCAATTAATCACAAACAATTAACACTCCATAAAACCCCACAAACGGTACCTCACTCGCTCCCCTTTGCCAATAATCAACTTGTTGTCCCAATGGAAGCGGGCAATACTCTCTTCTGGAGCGTTCATGACATCGAATAAATCAAGATCTATCAAGGAACGTTTCCGCGGCTATTTGCCCGTCGTCGTCGATATTGAAACCAGCGGCGTAGATCCCCATCAGCACGCATTGCTCGAAATTAGTCAGGTCCTTCTTACCCTCGATGAGGCAGGCGATTATCACCCTGAAAAAACGTATTTCGAACATATTATCCCCTTCGAAGGGGCAACGTTTGATCCGAAATCATTAGCATTTAATCAAATCGACCCTCATCAAGCATTACGTTTTGCCATTGATGAAAAAACCGCCCTCAAGCAACTATTTGAACCCATATTCAAAGCCCTCAAACAACACCATTGTCAACGCGCGGTACTTGTCGGACATAACGCTTGGTTTGATTTACTTTTTCTGAAAGAAGCCATTGCACGTACCAAAGTAAAATCACCTTTTCATGCCTTCACTTGTTTTGATACGGCGAGTTTAGCGGGGCTTATTTACGGGCAAACCGTGTTAGCCAAAGCCCTTGAAGCCGCCAATATCCCTTTTGATAGCAAAGAAGCTCATTCTGCTATTTATGATGCAGAAAAAACAGCAGAATTATTTTGTAAAATGGTTAATACTTGGCGACGGCTCAGTGAAAAATTCGCCTAAATCTAAACCGGTCTTTAAATACGATGCTACGGTCACGACCCGCCCCGGGATATCCAACTCATCCATCGCCACAGCCAATGCCCTTTCCTCTCTCGCCTGTGTTTCAGGATTATCCATATCCCAAGTCACTTGTATGAGCATTTTTTTGCCTTGACGGTTTTGTACTAAAAAATCGACTTCATAACGTGCGGTGGTTAAATAATAATGAATGATCAATCCTTGACGACGGAGATCTAAATAAATTAAATTCTCAAACAAACGCCCAAGATTTTTGGTTACATCAAACATCATCGCACGAATTAATCCGGTATCGATTGCATAAATTTTTTTAGGATTAGCCTGCGATTTACGTACCGATTCTGAATACAGCGGAATAGAAAAAATCAAAAAAGCGTCTTCAACATATTGTGCATATTCGTATAAAACATCTTTATTTATTTTATATCCCTGACTTTTTAAATCATTATAAAATTTATTAATCGAAAAAGGCTTAGCCACACTCGCTATCATTGAAACAATCATATATTTGATAACTGCTGGGTTAACAATATGATATCGCTCAACAATATCTCGATATGTGACAATGGTTGCATAATCTTGCAACGTCTGTTCACGAGACTGCTGTGAATATGCAACCACCTCGGGAAATCCACCTGCATCTAAATATTGACGAAAAAGTGCCATGAGTTTATCGCGTGTTTTAAAATTATAATGAGACCTATCAATTTGTTGTTCAATCGCTATTAAATATTCATGAAAATCGTATGGCCAAATTTCAGTTGCTAATGACCGACCACGTAATGATGTGACAATTTCAGTACTTAATAATTTTGCCGAGGATCCCGTTAAATAAATATCGACCTTTTTCGTATCAAAAAAACGTCGAATGACAATCGCCCAATCATCCACATTCTGTATTTCATCTAAAAATAAAAAACATTTTCGATCATGATTTTCAGGATAAAGCGCATAAAAACCATCCAACAAACCTGATAAACGCTCTCGGCTCAATGGTAATAAACGATCATCTTCTAGATTAATATATAAAACTTGCTGAAATGAGATACCCGCCGCTAACAGTTGTTTCATGCGTTGAAACAAAAAATAAGTCTTGCCGGTACGACGCATCCCAATGGCAACCTTAATTTTATTATCAGCATCTGGAAATCGCGCATGCCGTGGAACAAAAGCATCGATTGACTGAAGTCTGTCATGAAACTCCGCCAACAATAAAGAAACTAAGTCATTATCATTCATGCTCCCCCCAATAAAGCTCCCCTCAATCAAGGAAAGAATATCATGTTTGTTTCATTAATTATAGGAAAGAATTGAATGGCGTATGTTGACAATTCGCAGCGGGGCGTGGGGAAGCTGGATTGCCGCGTCGCTACGCGACGCGCAACGACGCGCATTTAACCACTTTAATACTTGGATCCCGCGAACAAGTCGCGGGACGTAGGGGACGAATTGTAAACACGCCCTATAAAAATGGCTAAAGTCCAGTTACAACTCGTCGGAATGATTAGACAAATAATCAGCAACGCCTTGAGCTGATGCCTTCATACCTGCTTTGCCCTTTTCCCAACCAGCTGGACAAACTTCACCATGCTCTTCGAAAAATTGCATCGCATCAATAATACGCAACAACTCATCAATATTACGACCTATCGGGAGATCATTCACAATTTGTGACCGAACCACGCCTGTCTTATCGATGATGAAAGCACCGCGCAACGCAACGCCCGCAGCGGGGTGCTCTACACCATAAGCCTGGCAAATACTATGTGTAATATCAGCAACCATCGTAAAATGAACCGGACCGATGCCGCCTTGTTTAACGGGTGTTTGTCGATAAGCATTATGGGTAAATTGCGAATCAATCGATACAGCAATCACTTCCACATGACGTTGTTGAAACTCTTTAATTCGGTGATCCAAAGCAATTAACTCTGACGGACACACAAAAGTAAAATCAAGTGGATAAAAGAAAATTAAACCATATTTTCCTTTTAATGCGGTCTCCAAATTAAACTCTGCAATTTCACCGTTCGCTAACACTGCTGGCGCCGTAAAATCAGGGGCTTTACGCGTAACTAAAACTGACATATTGAAACTCCTTGAAATAAAAACACAAAAAAATGGCGAGGGTTTTACTCTTTCACTGCGGTTTGCAACAATGGCTCTAGCTCACCATTTTGATACATTTCCGCAATAATATCTGATCCACCAATTAACTCACCTTTCACATATAACTGAGGAAAGGTAGGCCAGTCGGCATATTGCGGTAACATTTGACGGATATCAGGATTTGCTAATATATCAATATACGCAAAATCAACCCCACATGCATCAATACATTGAACTGCTCGTGCCGAAAAACCGCATTGTGGCATCTTAGGACTGCCCTTCATGTATAAAATAATTTTATTATCAGCAAGTTGCTGTTTAATTTTTTCAATTGTATCCATTTTTTCACCCTTAATTTAATCTGATCCCCTATGTTCAAACATGCCAGGATTTTCGAGGCTTAATGTCCCCGTGTTAAAATCATAGGCAAACAATTCCGCATAGCGCCCCCAGTCAATCATCGTCCGTAATACACGCTCTGTTTCCTTTTCACTCAAATAATCTTCTAACTTACTTAAGAAGCGCTCCTCAGAAACACGATGTCGAGGTTTTTCATCCAAAACACGACGAATATACCGTGCCAATGGAACTTTTTCTAGTAAACAAGTGGCGAATATTTGTTTCCGCGCCTGCAAGTCTGCCTTCGAAAACTGCTTACCAAGCTCGCTTAACTGGATATCCCCATCCGATACATTTGCAAATCCCAAAATTTCTAACGTTTCTAAAATAGGAAATAAATCATCGACGTTCATCATGATTTCATCCGCCAACTCCGGTAAATCAATACGCTCCTCAAATGAAGTCATGGTTTCAATCAAACCGGATAACTCTGAAGGATCAACATCTGGTAATCGATATCCCAAACTAATTTGCCGCCCCCGCATCGCATGAGGACCTTGCTCTCGCGAGCCAGTCGTCATTAAGGTATAAATTTTATCAACTAAATGATGAAATTCTTGAGTTTCCGGATTGCGCGGTTGTAATAAATCAACTGCTAATTCTGCCCGCACATAACCGGGATCACTACCAAAAATAATAATCCGATCCGCCAACATCGCAGCCTCTTCAATATTATGCGTCACCAACAAAATACCATTCGTATTGGTTTTCTTTTCCTGCCATAACGCCAGTAAATCCGACTTCAAGTTTTCGGCAGTCAACACATCCAATGCTGAAAAGGGCTCATCCATCAATAGAATATCAGGGTTGGTGACTAATGCGCGTGCAAAGCCAACGCGTTGTCGCATTCCGCCCGACAACTCCTTAGGAAAGGCTGATTCGAAACCATCCAAACCAATAATATCAATGGCTTCAATCGCACGCTTACGTCGCTCTTCTCGAGCAATACCTTGTGCTTCAAGTCCCAATTCCACATTTTCAAGTACCGTTAACCAAGGCATTAACGCAAACGACTGAAACACCATAGCAATCCCTGGCGCAGGGCGATTCACTAACTGTCCGCGATAGATAACCTTGCCAGAAGATGACGGGATAAGTCCCGCAATAATTCGCAATAAGGTTGATTTTCCCGAACCGGATTTGCCCAACAAAGCAACAATCTCGCCTTCATGCAACTTGAAATTAACATCCTCCAGGACCAACAAATCCTGAGACGCCGATCGCCGAAATGATTTGCAGCAATTTTTAACATAAATAATCGGCTCTATCATGAAAGCTACCCCCAAATTAATTCAATATGCCAGCCAAGATAGTAGAATTGTTAACCACCCTATACTCCTCGAAGTTGAAGAAGCTGGCGAGGCGTGAACGCATGCGTCGAGGGAGTGTACAAATAGTACATGACCGATGACAAATGAGTTCACAACGAAGCCAGAACTTCAAATCCGAGCAATATATTGAGGTGTGTTAACAATTCGCTAGCTTGTTTCGGCCAAGATAGTAGAATTGTTAACCACCCTATACTCCTCGAAGTTGAAGAAGCTGGCGAGGCGTGAACGAATGCGTCGAGGGAGTGTACAAATAGTACATGACCGATGACAAATGAGTTCACAACGAAGCCAGAACTTCAAATTCGAGGAGTACTAGTTCAGCATATTAAAGCGCTCCTCCGCCAAACGATACAACGGTCGCCAAATTAAATGATTAAACATGAGCACATATAAACACATCATCACCGTACCTAAAGCAATTTTAGGAAAATTCCCCGATAAGGTGCTCGCCTGAATGTATTCGCCTAAACCGGTTGCGCGCAATGTCGTACTACCCCAACTCACGCACTCTGCAACAATACTCGCATTCCAAGCGCCACCCGCCGCACAAATTGCCCCAGTAATATAAAATGGGAAAATCCCTGGCAAAGCTAAACGCTTCCACCACAACCATCCCTTCAAGCCGAAATTATCGGCAACGAGGTATAACTCACGAGGGATAGTCGACGCCCCCGCAATCACATTAAACAAGATGTACCACTGCGTTCCCAGAATCATCAATGGCGTCACCCAAATTTCAACACTCAAATGAAAATGCACAATCGCTATCACGAACAATGGGTAAAATAAATTCGCAGGAAATGCGGCAACAAATTGAATAAATGGTTGAATCTTTTGCGCTAAATGGGGTCGTAATCCAATCCAAACGCCAACGGGGATCCATATCAAGGAGCTCAATATAATCAACACTATCACCCGCGCCCCGGTTGCAGCCCCTAATAAAAAAACATCTAAAATATCGCTAAACCGCAACTCTGCAAGAATAAAGCGCAATAACAATAAAGCAGACAATAATATTGTTAATCCAAACACACTATTCCATAGCCAATCATGATTTGTTTTCGAGATCCGCAATGATTTCTTTGATTTTTTATGCGGGGTAGGAACAGCCCAGCGAGGATTCACAAAATACTCTTTGAAAATAGTTGCCACCATGCCAAAACGTTTCATCAAACGACTCCGCCGCAACAAATCAATCAACCATGATTGATAAGCTTCTTCTTCGGGCGAATATTCCATTTTAAATTTTTCGGACCAGGCAATCAGAGGTCTAAATAAAATTTGATCATACAAAACAATGACGATCGCCATCGATAAAATGGCATAACCTACTGCTGTTAAATCGTGTGTTTGTATCGCCAAAGCAATGTAGGAACCAATTCCCGGCAAGCGAATATCCTGATGTGCAACTGAAATCGCCTCTGAAAGCACCACAAAAAACCAACTTGCAGACATCGACATCATCATATTCCATAACAAGCTCGACATTGAAAAAGGCACCTCTACTTTCCAGAATCGTTGCCAAGCCGATAATTGAAACATCGCCGACACTTCCTTCAAATCTTCCGGCAACATCTTTAAGGATTGGTAAAAACCAAATGTCATATTCCACACTTGTGCGGTAAAAATAGCAAAAATGGAGGCACATTCAGGGCCCAATAAACTATCTGGGAATAATCGAATAAAACCCATCACGGTAATTGATAAAAAACTTAATACAGGTATTGATTGAAAAATATCAATGGCAGGAATAATCACTTGCTCAGCCCGACGATTTTTAGCGGCTAAAGCCCCAACACTAAAAGTAAATAATAATGAAAAAATCAAAGCGATAAATAAGCGCGCGACGGTTCGTAATGCATAACCTGGCAACATACTAGGTGATAATGAAATAGGAATAGGTTGACCTATGTCATAAGGCGTGGCCATTTGCTGCCCGACCCAAGCCAACATGAATAGAAGTAAACACACCAAAATCAATATCAGGAGATCCCATTGATTGAGATAAGGCGCTACTTTCTCGGGACTACTAAAATAAAATCGCTTTTCTTTCATCAGGTTATTTTCTGCTTATTTTTTTTCGGAAAGCAAGTTAATATTAAGAACCGCTCTCATATATTAACAAGGAACCATCATGCGCAACTATTTACTTATCCTTATTGGATTATGTGTATTTAATCCAACACCTGCCCTCGCCGATCCAAGCAACATTGAACTCGCCGTTTGGGCGAATGAAGCAATTGTTGCGACGTACACCTTCGATTATCAGAATTTTATCACTGAACAAAAGACAATTGCGAAATATTTTACCGCGGATGGATGGATAAAGTACAATACGGCACTTTTGGAGTCGAAACTACCCGATCAAGTCAAAAAAAATTCCTATTTTGTATCTGCGGTGGCCCAATTACCCATTCAACTTAAAACCATCGATAACAACCATTGGGAAGCCAGTGCACCCATCGTGGTTGTTTACAAAAATCCATCGTATCAACAAAAACAAACCTTACAAGTCACCATTCAATTCTCCGCAGTCCAACCAGAACAAGGTGTTCGAGGTTTAGCAATCACACAATTGACCTCGGTTCCCACAGAAAAGCCATGTGAGTGTAAATAATTTTACAGCGCCAATGTTGGGCTTTGGCCCAACATGATGGCTATAAAAAAATCTTCTCAAGTCCCTGACGCCACGGCAAAACCTGAACACCATCCATAATCTTTGCAAAGGGATCATTGGATAAACACATCATTTCCGCATGCACAAAATTATCTTTTAACAATGCTAAAGAGCGAAGCATGCTGGGGTTTACCTCTGTACTGCTTTTAATTTCTATAAGCAAAGTCGTTTGTCCTGGTCGATCAATAATTAGATCAATTTCAAGGTCGGTCACTGTCTTTAAATATGAAAATTGATAGTCTTTTTTTGTATAAGAGGCTAAACGCAAACATTCATTGATAATAAAATGTTCAAACGCATATCCATAGGCAGAAGTACTGGGTAGCAATGGAATCGTTAAATGCCTAGCCAAAGCACGAACAATACCTGTATCAAAAAAGTAAAACTTTGGTTTTTGATGTACCCGTTTACGCAACGAGCCATGATATGGCTCTAGCATATAACCAATCATCGTATCTTCTAACAAAGAAAAATAAGCTTTCACGGTCTTATCATCAACATGTATATCACGCGCAAGATTGGCGTAATTCAGAATTTGACCATTACATTGTGCGGCCACTTCTAAAAAACGCCGAAATGGAACCAAATCTCTCACAAATTGCTCTGCTACGATTTCTTCTTTCAAGTAAGTATGAGCATAAGACATTAAAAATGTTTTTCTCTCATCATCATCTCGGCAACTCAATAACTCAGGTAATGTCCCCCAATGCAATGCCGTATCCAAATTAAAATGGTCCCCTAACTCAATAAAAGATAAGGGAAATAAATGATAAACAAAGGCTCTACCCGCTAGTAAATTTACCCCGTCTCGTTTCAACTTTCGCGCACTTGAACCTGACATAATAAAATAACGATCTTTATCCTTCATGAGGCGTTGAACAACATTGAGTAATGCCGGAATCTTCTGAATTTCATCGATGATCACATAAGGTTTTTCCGCTGGCAGCGCCTTCACCATCTCATAGAAGGCATGAGGACGAATCTGCAATTGTTGCTCAAGCGACTGATCTAATAAATCAAAATAATAAGCGCCATATACATCATAATAATGCTCGATAAGTGTGCTTTTACCAGTATTACGCGCACCAAATAAAAAAATATGTCGCTCTGTCGGAAGCTGAAGTAATCGAGGTAATAAATTCAAGGAAATATCCTTTTTTAGCGATCTCTATACTTCATTATGGCACAGTTCGACCGATAATTCAGGATTTTTCGGAGTCTACTCCGGAAAATCCTGAATTTCTCGGAGTGTGCTCCGAGAAATTCAGGAAAATGTCATTAGGTTGCCCCCTAATACGACATCAGCGGTTGCGGTGATACCATTGGATGTTCTTTATCCAGCGCTGAAATAGCTCGCCGAGATGATCGAGGCTTCCTAAACATCGTGTTGGATGTCAAGTCACTCAATCGATTCGCAGGCTTAAGCGGTGCAGATTCCTCATTGCGAATATTCATCGCCGGTTTAATTCGATTCTGATAGGTATCATGTCCACTCGCTTGTGCACCAACAATAATTTGCGGCTTTACATTGGGGACATCTCGCGGAATGACATCGCCAGCGAGCGAAACATTGCTTAGACCTTTAGTATCTTCGACGATTGCAATCGTTTTGCCTCCAGAGAAACCTAATGCACAAATGACCAAATCAACGCCCGTAACTGGCGGCCGATTTACCGGCTGAGAGCATGGTCTCTTTTCTCGAGGTATGCCATCGAGTAGCGCCTTCATTTTTTTATGATCCTTAAGATCTTTGTTATTAATTATTTGTTGATGGGTAAAAGTTGATTCAGCAATATGAACCTTCACTTTATTGATATGATTCGGATCTATTTCGATTTTAGTTGGCGCAACCGAATGTAAAGAATCGCCATTCACATAATGAATTTCAGCTGAATGTTGCAGATTTTCCAGACTTACCGCTTTGGATGGCGCCGGATAACCATCAAGAATACCACGAACGGTTTGCTGCGGTGCTCGTGCTAAGACTGTCAATTCACCAACACTAGCGCATCGACGCTCTAGGCTTGTTGCGCTCTCATTTGCGACGGGCGGTAAAGGGCTGTTTAAATCACCGCTCGCTGCAGCTTGAGTAAAATAATGCGCAACCCAATGCGTGACATCCTCGGAAGTAAGTCCCCCACCAATAACCACAATTTTCTTCCCGCGCGGATCCATATGTCCTAATTTGGCTTTAATCAACTTCTCTTTATCTTGTGTCGGATCTCGGGCTAATTCCGCGGTAATATCATTGGTCGCTTTCAGAAAATCAACCGCTTGAATAATATTCTTTTGGTTTTCTGGTAGCGTCTTCGTCACCTTGGCATCCAGTTCTCTTGGTTTACCTGCACCAACACAAAGTGCAACATGAGTTTCATTATTTTCATCATTCCCAGGTGCTATCATGGTGCCAGTTGTATCACCGACAACATAAAATCCCTGTTTGGTTTTATCGTAATACACTTCACTGTTTTCTTTTACCTTCAATCCCATATCTTTAAGATCGATAAAATTTTCGGCAACATATTGCTTGGAAAACTTATCCGGCGGAATACCATCAACGAGCAGCCCACCTGCTTTATCTGATTTTTCATACATTTCGACGGCAACGCCATCATGCAATGCTTCAAATGCCATTTGCATCGCTGCCGGACCTGAACCAACCAGAATCAACTTCTTGCCAGACTGCTTCTTTTCGGGAGTCCTGAAGGGTGGCTTAAATTTTTTCAATACTTCTTGATAAGCCTGAAATGAACTCTCTTTGTCTGCGGTAAAAAATTTGCTGATTTCATCATCAGTCCAAACTTTTTTGCCATTAAACCAACCAAGTGTACGACCAATTTGATACATATGATATTCAATATGTTTAATGTGCACGTGCTCTCCCACCGGTTTACCGCCCCGTTGTTTAAGAGCCTGACCGCGCTCGGGAATGGTTTCTGTGCAAGCGTCTTGACAAGGCGCTGGACACGCTGCACCCGTATAGGCAATAAAAGGCGACTCCTTGATTTGAATTTCGAATGCTTCCCGCAACATTTTCCATTGTTGCTTGCTTAATATGCCATCGTTTGCAATCGGGCCAATTTTTTGCAAAGTAAGATTGAGTCGATTAATTTGCTTGCCACTGGGGCAACCTGTTTCGACATCATCCCCACCTGCGCAAGATTGAGCGCGACAACCAGAACAACCTGTTGCTTCTGTCGTTAATTGCGAAACGTACAGGGCAATATTAGTGATGGCTTGTTGAAATATATCTTCAGATGAATCGGCGAGTTTTTTCAAGCGCTTTTTGATAGATTCATCGTCTTCCTTTTCTTCATACCCGATCTTAAACTGCGTTGCTACAGCAGAGGCGGGAGTGGGAACAGAAAGTGATTCAATATCATCGATTGCTGATGCTCTAGGTGGCGAATTCACGCCAGCCAGCATCTTAGTCAGCGCATGAGTTACCTCAAGCGACATGACTTGTTTGGCAGTCGGTTCAAATAATTTGCGCAATTGGATCAGCTCATCGCATGCTACGGTGTTTTCAATTTCACGCTCGACAATTTCACGCGTGCGCACCTCTAACCACACTCGCATCCCATCAGTGATGGGTGCTTCGCGAAGTTGATAAGTTTTAATGACATCAATAATGCCTGCTAGGGTCTGGATATGATCCAAAGCCGTTGGAATTAAAACTTTAAAATCAGACAAATTAAATGAGTTAAGTATTTCACGGGCCTTCAGCGAATTGGTATGGTACAAATGTTCTTTAAGCATGTTTTTGATGACTGCTTCGTAAGCTTGGCTTTCTGCTGGATTGGCTGCACGCACGGATTTTGCATGTTTCAGCTTTTGGTCTTTGTTATACAAAAATACAATACCGCCGGTAGCACTCGTACACAAACTTTTGCCCGTTTTACCCAAAATCAGCCCTGTGCCGGAAGTCATATATTCAAAAGCAAGATCACCGGTGCCCTCAACCACAATTTGTGCACCTTTACATAAAATAGCAAAGCGATGACCTACAACACCATTAATAAACGCTTTTCCACCGCTTGCGCCGTAAAATAAGGCATTGCCTGCAATTGTATTTTCATCAGCGCGATAATCTTTCCTGAGAGCAGGTGTGAGAATACTAATCTCCCCACCCGTTTGACTTTTACCGCAACCATCTTGAACCGAACCATGATGACTGAGTCGCATACCTTTAGGTAATACAAAACCAAAACTTTGCCCACCTTCACCCGATGTATTTAAATTAATTTTCGCCGCCGGATGTGCTTCGAGATAGCGAACAAAAGCGCCCGCAACTCGTGCGCCAAAAGTTCGGTCTTGCGTGGTGATTGATATACGAGATGAATTGAATTCGCCGTCGGGATATTGCTCAAAAAATGCATGAATTTCTTGAATTAACGCATCTTCTTTATCTCGCGTTGAGTTCAATTGACGTCTTTTTTTAGCTTTGTCGAGCTGAGCTACCGTCAATCGTGGTGGTAGGCCCGATCGATCTAATATCGGTGAAAAATCATAAAGATTTTTTATTGCTGGATCGAGATCAATCAAGTCGAGTAATTCAGTGCGGCCTTTGATTTCTTCTAAACTATTCACACCGAGTGCGCGTAGTCGTTCCTGAATTGACGCCGCTAAATTCATAAAATAGCGCTCAGTATTTAGTTGATCGCCTTTGAACAAATGACCATCCATTGCAACCCCTGGTTGACAACTGCGGTCACAAGTACGCTGCATTTTACAACCTAAAGTTAACATCGATGTGGTGCCAAATTCATACAAATCAGCACCTAAAATTGCGGCAAGAATGACATCTTCTGCGGTTTTAAATCCACCACTAACACGTAATTTAACAAAATCTCTCAACTTGGTCTTGCGCAGCGCTCTATCAACCTCGGCCAAGCCAAGTTCGGCAGGTAAACCGGCATGTTTGATACTTGATTGTTGTGCAGCACCGGTACCACCCGAATTACCAGCGATATTAATAACATCCGCACCCGCTTTTGCGACCCCAACCGCAATCGTACCAATACCTTGAGAGGCCACCAATTTAACGGAAACATTAATATTGGGTTTGACTGATTTGATATCACGAATGAGTTGCTCGAGATCCTCGATTGAATAAATATCATGATGGGGTGGAGGACTAATAAAGTTAGTACCTGGCAATCCACCGCGTTGCGCTGCAAAACGAATTGAGACTTTTAACCCAGATAATTGCCCCCCTTCACCAGGCTTTGCCCCTTGTGCAACTTTAATTTCCACTTCGTCAGCGCAATCAATTTGCATGGCGCTAACGCCAAAACGTCCCGAGGCAATTTGTTTACTGCGGGTTGTCATAAAATGATCGCGTAAATGCCCAGCTGCTTCTCCACCTTCACCTGAAGCAGACATGGCACCGGCAGCATTCATTCCTCGAGTTAATGTTTCATGCGCACCCAGTTTATTGGGATTATCGGCATCTGCAGCGACGGTTAATGCACCTTGACTCATACTTCCGGCATATAATAACTTTCGCAGATCTGCTTGTGATTGTGCCTCATAAGTGGAAGTTTGGGGCAACTTGAGGAATTTTCTTAGCTCAGCTGCTGAATTCATTTTTTTGACGACAAAATGATCTCTAATCGAAGTTGGATTCTTAATTCGATATTCATCAATCGTTTTTTCCATTTTCTTGAACGCCGCAGAAGCACCAAAACGTGTAATGGAGGCGATACCACGTGCCGCAATATGTTGCATAATTGTGGCAACATGGGGTTGTAATTTGTCTACATTGAGTGGTGGAGTGAGATTGGGATCATCCAACACTTGGGTATTAAATACACCGCTAATGAAAGTATTTTCAGCCGTTTTTAGTGTGTAACTAATTGAATCGGCAAAAAACTCTACATATAACTTATTTTTTTCAAAGGTGGATGTATTGTCTAACTTACAAATCGTGTAGGTATTTGTTTCATCCGGCAAATAATAACCCGCTGCGTCTTTTCTTTTCCAATCAAGGAATCCCGCCTCTGGCGTAAAAAGACTGGTATCTTGTATGAAATTAGGGTGACCATTTTGTTCTAATAGGTCATGTAATCGTACTAATGTGGCGTTAACCTCTTCTTCTTTTAACCATTCAGTGAATGCATTGATAACTACCGGGCCATAACCATGCTTAATCCCTTCCTTTTCAGGCATGTAATAACCCGAGTGAGGTAATACGATAAATTGATTATTTTCATCATGCGCTTGGTCATGACGAATTTGCACGCTGTTAGCAATATGGGTGAAATTAAGTCCACGCAAAGGAGAATAAATGTTAGGGAAAATATTAGATAAACAGGGATCTGTCGCAATGGAGCTGTTACTTGCATCAGATAAATCAAGTCCTAATGCCGCAACAAAACCACCGTTGATATAATTATCAACATCCGTAATGCCCATTTTGCCCATGGTCTTCAGTAAACACTTATCCATTGCCTTGCGATAATTATCAGCATAATGAGTTGGTTTAGTATCGTACAAGTCTTTTATTTTGGCATAAGCGCCTCGCGTATAAACTGCTTTAGCGCCCAATGCCAGCAGAACCGAAGCATGATGAGGCCCATTGGTTTGAAAAGAATCAGCAACAATAGACACGTTACGAATGAGATTTTTACTTTCTAAATGCCGTCGTACCGCAGCTACAGCAATCACATCCGGGATTGCTAGATTTTTAGGGCTAGAGTTTCTGTCACTTAAGACTAAAATCCCACCTTGCGCTGCAGCTTTCTCTGCAGCAATAAGTAATTTTTGAATAGCTTTACGCATTAACTCAGCGGGGGCGACCATACCCTCCTCTGCATCATCAAAACAGATATCGAGAACATGGGCATTTGCTTCAGGATTACATTCAATAGCATCTAATTGTGTGATACCTAAGATAGGCGATTCTAGTGGAACTTGCTTGCCCTGAATGGTTGAACCAATGACCACAGGTCCCAAATAAGTTTTCAAAGAAAAGGTCTCGGCAGGTTCATTCACTGAATCTAATGGCGGCGCTGACACTTGTGCAAAGAGTTGATGGAAAAAATAAGCGATATGCGGCGGGACAGTCGTTGTATGTAATGGATTGGTATCATCACCCATCGCACCAACACGCTCGTAGCCAAATTCTGCCATATGCCGCAATGATTGCCTCACTGACTCATGATCCCAGCCAGCACCGTATAAAATACGATTTAACTCAACTGATTCAGTAAGTAAGCTAGGAAGCGATTCGGAACCATCGTTGATTCGCTCATCATCCGAGATAAATTCCACAGGACTCGGTTCACTATCCCTGCTGGCTATTAAAGGGGCCAGCGTTGATTTCATTTGATTTTGAAAATACTCAGGATCATGCGATTTTGCATGGTATTCTGCACTAATCTGGGCAAGTAATTCACTGGTTTTTAATATTTTTCCATCTGGTGTGACGACTATCATACCTCCTGGCTCTAAATGTCCTTTTTGAATAACTGTACCTTCCACATGAAAATCATCGGAAGCGGCATAAAATTGCCTATGACCGTTAGCATCTTCAACAATTTTCCAACGCGAGGGGCGTAAGCCAACCGAATCCAATTTAGCAATAAAATAACCACGATGGGCTGCAACAGCAAACGCTGGACCGTTATACGGCGTGCGTTCTCTCATGAAGCTTTTTAACATGGCATTATCTTCAGCGGAATAAGTTTCCTCGCACGGTGTCGGCGGCATTAATCGAACTAATGCTTCTAATAATGAAATATTTTTAATCATCATTAAATTGGCAAGATCAGCATCATACTGCATGGAGTCCGACAGCTTGCTGTTAGGATATACCCCTTTGAAATTTAATGAATTTAACTCATCTCGCATTTCAGCTGCATTCGCAGGCGCTGAATTTAACTCACCATTATGTGACCAGAAAAACACGCAAGGTTGTGCGTTAGCCCATTGCGGATCAGTATTCGTCGCAAAACGGGCATGCACTGCGGTTGAAGAAGCGGTAAAATCTTGATCCTTCAAATCTTTGAAAAAATCACCAATCTCTTCGGGACGAACCATCCCTTTATAAACAATCGATTCTGCGCTCTGCGAGAGAATATTCATCGCCACTTGATTTTGTCTGGCATCATAGTAAGTTGCAATCGCGGCTTTGAGTGCAGCACTTTCTAGATCAATGGGTGCTGCATCTAAATCTGTTTGGCTCAATTGCAAAATGGCTTGCCAAATAGCTGGCTTTTTTTCTAATGCTTTATCAGACAATATTCCGTCATTCACGGCTTCTTCGGCGTTTAGATTTCGCCAGCCAACAACAACGAGTCCATTAGCGAGCGCATTATTTTGAATAATCAACTTAGCTTTTTCGAGCTCAATAGGATCCTTTGGTAAAAAATATTGTCCCACTGCATATTGGTTTTCTTGCAAACTTGGGTCACGAAGAACCTCACCCTGTGGGGTTTTAAACTGGCCCTCGGTAATTTTTTTATTAAAAAAAGAGGTGGGTAAGCCATAAAGCTTAATACCCGCACCATCACTTTCACCCGTGATATCGTTATAACCTGAGCGGTAGGCTAATTTTCGCAGTGCTTCAAGTCCTTCTTCGACAACAGAATGTGACGAATTAACAACAAATTGCTGTGTTGCCGTATTGTAGCGAGGGACGTTAACTCTCATGTAAACCCCACAAGCGGAGTGTTCTGAGGTAGGAAATTCTTTATAAATATTGTTGGTCTGAGTAGATGGTTGAACGATGGAAACAAGATCTCCTGGCATATTTTAATACTCCGTCAAAAACATCAGTTAGAGTTATGGTTATTATTTATCTAAACAAACGTTGCCTACTAATATTCGGTTCTAAAAAGCGATATGAGTAGAGGTCCAATTTCAATGCTAAAAAAGCGTTTCGCCTTTTCCACTCTAGCTTTGAGGGAAGCAAGAATACTGTATTTAAGATCGAGGAGCAAATGGTTTTGCAGTCAACAGCGTGGTATCAATGTTCTAGGAGAATTAAGCAAGATCGGGTAAAATGATAATCATTTACCCTAATTGATTTATTATGATTATTATCAAAACGCCAGAACAAATTGAAAAAATGCGTATCGCAGGTCACCTGACTGCCAAAGTACTTGAAGCCGTCAGTGATTATATCAAACCTGGCCTCACAACCATGGACGTTGATACCTTTTGTGAACGCTATATTGTTGATACGCTCAAAGCCATTCCGGGCAGCAAAGGACAATATGGCTATCCGTATTCAGTAAATACCTCATTAAATCACGTGATTTGTCATGGTATGCCTTCAGCAAAACAACAACTCAAACAAGGTGATATCGTCAACGTTGATGTGACCGTTATTTTTGAAGGCTTTTACGGTGACAGCAGTAAAATGTTTTGTATCGGGAAAACGCACACCCACGCACGTCGCTTGGTCGATGTCACCCAAGAATGTCTTTATCACGGTATCGCCGTCGTCAAACCGGGGGCAACCTTAGGCGACATTGGTCATGCCATCCAATCGCATGCTGAAGCTAATCATTACAGTGTCGTCCGTGAATATTGTGGTCATGGTATCGGACAAAAAATGCATGAAGATCCCCAAGTAATGCACTATGGTCAACCAGGCACAGGACCTACATTACAGGAAGGGATGATTTTTACCATTGAACCCATGATCAACCAGGGTAAAGCGGCCGTCAAACACATTGAAAAAGACGGTTGGCCTATCGCCCTGACCAAAGATCGTATGTTATCGGCACAATGGGAACACACCATTCTCGTCACTAAAACCGGATTTGATATTTTGACTTTACGTGAAGAAGAAAAACAAATCTCCATTCTATAAAACGATGATGTAAGAACTCACTAAGCCATCTAGCGCATGACACTTGCGCATCATCTCCTGCTTGCGATAAAATTTGCTCAAATTATTAGCCAGAATGCTAACTAGTCAGCACAGTTTCATACAATTACAAGGTAAACAATCGATATGCCGTATACTCAACAACAAATTAATGATTCCTGGACAACTCATTTTACTCATCCCGACTTACACCGTGATGATCATTTCGTTTATATGGTTGTAACCCTACGCGCCCCAGAGACTCGTTCCCTGCTGATGACGATGCGAAAACAAACCGCAGGATTATATGACAAAACCCAGGATATTGATTTAATTAAATATCCTGAACGGATCTATGAATTAAACATGATTTCAGCTTCTGTCGTTTCCAATACCAGACCATTTATTTTTATGAGTCCACCAGGTCTCATTATTCGTTGTCCAATCGAAAATATTTTGCGTGTTAAACTTTGTGATCAACACCTTTTCGCTGAAAAGCCTGAAAAGCTTGAGAAATTGCGTCGCTCACCTGAGCCTCTTAGCTTAGCGGTTCAAGAATTACTCGCCGACAAAAGTCATCGAATTAACGAAGTTGTGGTAACTGGCATGAGTGCCGCCGGTAAAACAGAAGTAATTGGTTTTATAGATTGGCCAGATAGGATTTCCGTCTTTCAATCCAAATCGGCACAAATGAAACTGCCGCTCATCCGTTATCAATGGCAACAAGGGGATGATGATGATGAGATGGATGATGATTTGGACATGCTCGAGATGATGGCCGCGTTGCATATTCCCGCCCCCTCTCCACAAAAGCCCAAGCCCAACTTAATACCCGAAGCTAAAAGCTCGTTTGGTGGTTTCAAGTTTAACTTTCTCAATCAAGCAACCAAGCCAAAAGATATGCCCATGCCAACAACCCCAACGCCTGCTTTAGTTCAACAAGCTCCAAAGCAGCCAGATAGCAGAAAACCCTATTGTGGATTCGCGCCTGGATTTCTCAATATGAAACCAACCAAACCCCAAGAAGCTGTAACTGCAGACAGGACCGCGCAAACAATGAACAAAGAATGAAAAAATGCAACTATGGCGCGATCCACCGTTAAGCCTAGTGATCATAAATTACGCGAACAAAGTTAAAGCGGTTCAAGGCGCAACAACTTTTCTTTTATCACCGCAATATCTGGCGCAAAGTAGCGGTCCTCATCATAGGGCGGAACTAAAGCACGAACTCCGTCATAGACTTTTAACAGCTGAGGTGATGTTTTAATCGGTAAATGAAATTCTAAACCTTGGCAGGCCGCTAACAACTCTATCGCTAAAATTGTCGCCGTATTATCAATCATCGCGCCCAATCGTCGCGCACCATTCGTTGCCATCGAGACATGATCTTCCTGATTGGCCGATGTGGGTATGCTGTCTACTGAATGAGGATGCGCTAACGCTTTATTATCACTAGCACACGCCGCGGCCGTTACATGCGCCACCATAAATCCAGAATGAAGACCGCCATTTTTAACTAAAAAAGCGGGTAGCCCACTGAATCGCTTATCGATTAATAATGCGATTCGTCGCTCGGAGGCAGCCCCCATCTCCGCAATAGCCAATGCCAAATTGTCTGCAGCCATTGCAATCATTTCACCATGAAAATTACCACCAGAAAGAACTTCTCCCGTTTCGACAAAAATTAGAGGATTATCCGTCACAGAGTTCACCTCAACCGATAAAATATCTTTCACCCCATTCATTTGTTGAAGAATCGCCCCCATAATTTGCGGCTGACAACGAATCGAATAAGGATCTTGCACCCGCGAACATTGACGATGAGATTCCCGAATAGGGCTATTAGCTAATAAATCTCGATAGCGTTGCGCGACAACCGCTTGTGCCGCATGACCCCGAATTTTCTGGATGCGCGGATCAAAAGGAATATCACTCCCATATGCTGCATCCGTTGTGAGAGCCCCTGCAGTCAGCGCCACCTCAAATAAGTGTTCCGCATGAAATAATGCTTGAATAGCGATCGCAGCAGATACTTGCAAACCATTTAATAAAGCTAAGCCTTCTTTGGGCGCTAGATTCATAGGTGCCAAGCCAGCTATGGCTAGTCCCTCGTTGGCCGGCATAATTGTCCCTTCGACTCGCACATGTCCTTCACCTAACAAAGGCAAGGCTAAATGTGCCAAAGGCGCCAAATCCCCAGAGGCCCCAACCGAGCCTTTACCCGGAATGCATGGATAAACACGATGATTATATAAGGCTAATAAGGCATCAATAACACATATACGTACGCCAGAATATCCTTGTGCCAAGCTATTAATTTTCATCAACAAAATCAGCGCAACGGTATCATCATCCAATAACTCGCCGGTCCCACACGCATGCGACAAGACAACATTTCGTTGTAGTTGCATTAAATGTTGATTTGAAATGCGCTCATGCACTAAAGAACCAAATCCCGTATTGATACCATATACAACCTGTTCATTTGTAACAATCTTGTTAACCAACGCACAAGCCACTTCAATGGGTGCAATCGCTTGAGGATCCAACTGACAACTTCGCTGAGTTTGTATCAACTCAACACAATCGGCTAATGTCAACGTCCCTGGTTTTAATATAAAGGGTTTACTCATGATGACTATCCCCCGGTAACATCGGGCACCATAAATGATTTTCCTCTGCGCACTCAATCGCTTGAGCATAACCCGCATCAGCATGACGCATCACACCGGTGGCCGGATCATTCCATAACACGCGCTGTAAACGCACGGCCGCCTGCGTAGTCCCATCGGCGACAATCACCACCCCCGCGTGTTGTGAAAAGCCTAAGCCAACACCGCCACCATGATGAATACTGACCCACGTTGCACCACTCGCACAATTCAATAATGCATTCAAAAATGGCCAATCCGATACCACATCACTGCCATCTAGCATGCCCTCGGTTTCACGATTAGGACTGGCAACCGATCCTGAATCCAGATGATCGCGGCCAATGACAATAGGGGCTTTGACCTCCCCTGTACGAACCATCTCATTAAACGCCAAGGCAATACGCGCGCGATCTTTTAAACCCAACCAACAAATCCGCGCCGGTAATCCTTGAAATGCAATCCGTTCACGCGCCAAATCCAACCATCGATGCAATGCAGGATTATCGGGAATTAATTCTTTGACTTTTCGGTCAGTCGCGTAAATATCTTCAGGATCACCGGATAATGCCACCCATCGAAAAGGACCAATTCCTTCACAAAATAAAGGCCGAATATATTGCGGAACAAAACCAGGAATAGCAAAAGCTTGCTTGACCCCAGCCTCCATCGCCATTTGCCGAATATTATTGCCATAATCAAAAACAGGGATCCCTTGCGCCTTAAAACCAAGCATCGCCTCAACTTGTACTGCCATTGAAGCCTTTGCAGCAGCAATGACTGCCTCGGGCTCAACCTGACGCCGCTGAGCTGCTTCTGCCAAAGTCCAATTTAAGGGTAAATAACCATTGAGTGGATCATGTGCGCTAGTTTGATCGGTCACCAATGCCGGCTTGGCTTGTCGACGCAGTAACTCTGGATAAACAGCCGCTGCATTGCCTAATAAACCCACCGACAAAGGTTTTTTAGCGAGACATGAATCATTAATCCACGTCAAAGCCTCATCAATATCGGTTGTCATTTTATCTAAATAGCGGGTTGCTAAGCGTTTTCTTATTCTGTCCGGATCACATTCAATGGCTAAAACACTGGCCCCTGCCATCGTTGCGGCTAATGGTTGTGCCCCTCCCATACCGCCAAGGCCCGCGGTCAAAACCCATCGTCCGGTTAAATCACCACCATAATGTTGTTTTGCGGCAGCAACAAAGGTCTCATAAGTGCCCTGCACGATGCCCTGTGAACCGATATAAATCCAACTGCCCGCCGTCATTTGGCCATACATCATCAACCCTTTGCGATCCAGCTCGTGAAAGGTATCCCAATTAGCCCAATGCGGAACGATATTAGAATTGGCGAGAAGAACGCGTGGGGCATCTTCATGCGTCGTAAATACACCAACCGGCTTGCCTGATTGAATCAACAAAGTTTGATCCGTTGCCATGACCTTAAGGACTTCAACAATTTTATCAAAGCAATCCCAATTACGTGCAGCCTTACCCAAGCCGCCATACACGACTAATTCATCAGGATTTTCAGCAACAGCTGGATCTAAATTATTTTGAAGCATTCGCAAGGGCGCTTCGGTGAGCCAGGATTTTGCTTGTAAGGTTGAACCAATATTAGCTTTTAATGCAGGACGAACTTTTGCTGTCATATCTTCCACTCCATGAAATGTCATGGAAGATATGATAAGGGATTAAAATACGCTTCACCACATCAATGTTACCAACTTAAAAAGCATCTGTTTCTTTAGGATGAATAATCAACAAATTAGCATCATAAGAGGTTACACCCAACATAATGGCATTAATCAATCGATGACTACTCACCTTATAATAATTATCATGAGACAGTGGGTTTTCACGATGGGGATCTGCCACAACGATCAGTTTCTTTTTTTCATCGTATCCGCACAACACCACAAAGTGCCCGCAAGGCTGTCCGTTAACATCATCAAAAATAGAAACCCCTTCCGGCGTAAAACGCTCACGGGAACAACGATACAAATAAGTCGCATTGAGCCCAGTAATAATTGGCAATTTTTTCTCAAAATAATGTCTTAAAACAGAAGTATCTAAACTTTTAAAATAGACCTGACCACCTAAAGATAAATAGTTGAGATAAGCTTTGGATTCTTGTAGTACAGCAGCATCTTGCGAAAGTTGAATTTGTGCTTCCAATTTTTGATATACCAAAACTGAATTAGCCTTCCCCTCAGTAAACCAGGTCGGATCAAACACCTTCAAATTATTGATATAAATAAGCGCTTCATAGCCCCGTCCCAACGCATGACTCCCCAACATGGGTGCCAACGTTCCTCCTGACATCGACCGCTCAACCTCTTCAATAACCGTTTTTAAAGGTATTTTATCGTTATAATACTCATAAACCGAACACAGGCTGGTTGGTCCGCAGGTTTCATCTGTTGGTTGGGAGTGCATATTCAGCTTAATCATGATATTCCCCTATAGAGCAATGTACTAAAGTATCTTGATCTTCATTTGAAAATAAGAAGAAGACATACTTAATCTATAGACCAAAACCTAAATTTAATCAATATTTATTCAGATAGGATTTAATTTGATAAAAAAATGAGGGGTTTTACAACCCCATGAATATTACTTGATATCAGACCAGGACGGGTTTTGCTTGAATAAAGTCATTTGCAGCATCAATCTTAAGTGAAAGTTTTGTCTTAAAGAATCCAACTTGCTGACGCCCCTTCGCAACGTCAACTAAAATTTGTCCAAGAACAAATAATGCACCAATACCTGTCAAGCAAATTAAAATATTACCCAAAATATTTTTAATACCCCGCTCCTTCGTCACTATAGGACCACTTTTCGCAATATGTGCTCTTACGGATTGATTAAAGTCAAGCCAAGCATCCGCGGTAGGATTTTGTTTAAATTGATTAAGGTCTTCACGTAAGGCTCGACATAATACATCCAATTCATTCGCTAATGCATTTGCATTGGGGCGAAGAATTTGCGCTTGCTCCTCCAATATCAGCACATGATAATTAAAATCGGCAAGCCACAAGGCTCTCTTGTATCGATGACCTTCCGGCCGGTGAGATACAGGCATGTGATAATAATCAGGTATGGCTTTACTCGGCAACCTATCTGGACGAACACCAAGATTAAATTGGCCATATACAGATAACTCACTGATTGCCTCAACAAGGAATGGCATCGCAGCGGGATTGATAGGTCCTCCAGACAAACTCAACAATAGCTCTAAGCGATCCGTATCACGTGGCAGACTACGAAGCAAATTAAGAATCTCAGGCAATACTAAACGAACACAGCATTCACTGTCATTACCAACAATCAAATGGAGTAATCTTCGAGCTTCAAAATCCACAGAAAAAATTTCATTCTGAGTTGCCAATGGAAAATCATTAAGCGCTCTAAATAACCATGCCATCACATCAAATTGATGGTATTGATAAGCCACTCGGAAAGGAGATTCATCGCTTAGATTAAAATAAGAACGCGAAAAAAAAGATCGCGGAAATAATAAGTCAACCTGTTCATCAATTGATAAAAACTGAATCATTTCTATAAAGTCAGGAACACACGATGATTGCTTCTTTGTAATAATACTCACCAATAAGCGACGTGACATAATTGACTTTTTATCTTCCACATTCATAACTTTTATCGCATCAAAAAGCGCACGCATGATATCGGGCTTTCCAATATCGAGAACCTCTAATAAATTCTCTCGACGAAATAAATCAATAATTTCTGCGGGTTTAAAACTCGCAAGATGACGACAAAGCGGCACAATAGCAAAAGAATGCGTAGTCCTGGCTAACTGAATTAATATCGGCATATCAGAAGCCTTCATATGAGGAATCAATAAATCCAGAACAGCCGCATCACCACTTTTCACCGCAAGACTCAAAGCATCTTCTGAATCATCCCAGTAATGAAGAGTAATATTAATTTTAGGATTCGCATGATGCTCCAATAACATCTTAATCAGCACCGTATCTTTTTGACGAATAGCCGCCGCCAATGCTGTTTCTCGAGAAAATTGAGCATTAATTTCTGCAGGAGTATAAAAAGTTAATAACACGCGAACGGCTTCATGACACCCGGCCTTAACGGCAATAAACAACGCTGACCCTTCATTAACATTAATTGTATTTCGTGCAATTATTTTTTGATTCTCCGACAATGGCTCAAAGCCAGCTATTGCAAATGGCTCATGCAATAAAGCGTAGTGCCAGGCATCGCGGCTACCACTGTCAATTAAAAGCTTGGATTGCTCCTTTGGATCTAATTGATAAAGCAACGGTAAAATCCGAGGAGGCTGCGATTCAGTAGTAAAGTAAATCTCTGAACCCTGAGTCGGTTCCAGCGCAGAAGAGAGTGTCAACAAGGCTTTGTCGCAATTATTTTTCAGCTGCTCAACACCTCTGGGAACAATATGATAATGGTCAATTATAGATTCAATCCGATTAGAAATGAGATCGACGCAATAAATTACTTCCCTATAATCAGCATCATCAGGTCGCCGCAAACGACCGAAATACTCTTGTAACTCTGGATAACTCGCAAAATACATCTGCTGAATATCAGGCGAAAGAGAATCCCAAAAATTAAAAAAACTGATAATCCCCGTATTTGCAACTGCTGCTGAGTCCTCTTCTTGGCCAGCACCGTGAACTCCACCACCTTTTAACGCAATTACTAATCCTCTCAATTGAGATGCAAAATCGTCGCCACGTACTCTCTTGGCTCGCTGTAAAGCTAAAACAGCATCTAATGCTTGTTTCGCCCAAGCTGAATGCTCAGCAATTGCTTTAAGTTCTCGTTGAGTTAATGGCGCATATTGATCTACATCCGCTGGATTTGCGCATAAATGCGTTAACCCCTCGGCGTTATCCTTCCCCATCTTGATACAATCATGGATCGGAATAAATAACTTACCATCATCCGATAACATAATTTGGTGTAATGAATAATTATGAATATTGGTCATCGAAATATCTTGAAAGGCAACTAAGGTAGGCATCAAGACAAAATAAGGGCCTGTCGGCGTAGCAATGTTGTTAATCTCATCTTCATTATCAGGCAACGGCGCCAATATTTTTGCAATCTTTAAACAAAGAACGTTAGTCTCACTATAACGAGGTTCGGTATAGGCTGCAGAAGTGTGCCGAATACGCTCCCAACGCGCTGCAAAAATTGCTTTCAATGTCTCTTGAAAAGCCGTTTCATCATATTGACCATTGGTACATGAAACCATTGCAGCCCAAAAAGCATCTCTTAACTCACAAAGCGTCAATCGATTTTCAAAATAAATCAATCTGTTTTGGAGACCCTTGCCTGTCATCACCAAAGAGTCAATACCCTTTAAAAGACGATCAACCTCATAAAATGATTGAATTAAATCTGGATTCATCAAAGCGCTCCGACTGAAGATGGATAAATAATAACCGCAGGATATATGAAAAATATTAAGACAATATTAAGCAGGGCTTTAAAAGACTTCTAACAATAAACTCGGTGACGTTCCATAAAATTGACTGAGCTGTTGATAAAAAATAGCTGCACGTGAAGGAAGACCTTGCTCACAATATTGTTTAACTTGTTCGAAAACGGCCGCTTGAAATAAAGCCTCTTCATCCGATGAGGTTGTTCCATTTAAATTATCAATACTAACCCGAAATCGATGGCCTGTTGCCACAGATAAGATCCACTCCATAGCCTGAGGTTTAACCTCTACCGATTGAAATAAACGTTGCTGCTCAGAACTACGACCATCAGGAATATACCAATAACCAAAATCGACCTGTTGCCGTCTAGCAGGCCCTGCAATCAACCAATGAGCACACTCATGCAAGGCACTTGAAAAAAAACCATGTGCAAAATAAATCACATGATAAGACCGAGATGCATCAGCTGGTAAATAAATTGGCTCATCACCGCCTTTTTCTAAACGAGTATTATGGGACTCAGCAAAGCATTGATTGAAAAGTTTAATTAAATCTTGATAACAATGTTCCATAATAAATGCGTATACCATTTTCTGAAAAGTCAATGTGAACACACACCAATTTGTTTAGTCAATGTGCGACGCAAATAAAAACCACGAGGCAAGGTCATAATCCGATTGCCAGCCTGATCAAAGGCATAACATAAAGATTTACCCGTTGCGGCTTTGGGCCTAATTTGCAAATATTCACCAATACCCGCATGAATTTCATCAATATGCCCCAGGGCAATTAATCCCGTTAACTCATGCCAATCCTGCGCCAAAATAGCTTCTTGGGCCTCATCAGGCGACCATAAAATCGAACGGCCAATACGACGCTCCTCATAAGGAATCGTGCGATCCCCTTCGACTGGAACCCATAAAATGCGCTTTAATTTAGCATAACATGATGATGTTGACCACTGTTGCTGATGAATAGTCAGGAGAGGCACATGCGTTAAAAACGTTGACTCTAAGGGCTCACCCGCGGAATTGACTGGGATGGTTTTTAATTCAATTTGCAACTGTTTAAAATCAGGGCCTGCTGAAGTACCTGCATCCGCACCCAATGCGCATTCAATTGCTTGTCCCACCCAACCTTTTCGCCTCAAGGCCGATTGGGGTATGAGGGCGTTAATATATCTGGCTAGTTGTAAAAAACTTAAGCCCTCAATCATCTGACAACGTTGCATGAGGGCGAGTTCAGTGGTTGGTGTCGTCGTCATCAACTTCACCTAATAACGGACGCGAAGAAGACGCCGTTTTCAAAGCAATTTCCATGGGCTGAATCGGCGCTTTTACACCGGCTGCATTCAATCGCGCCATTAAAGCAAACAATACGCGAGAGCGAATTTCCGCCCGAGAATGTAAAGCCACATTAATAAAATAACGCACCTCAAATTCAATTAAAGCGTCTTCAATTTTCATCAAAAAAACTTGGATAGCCGGTTCACGAAGAATCTCTGGAATAGCATATAGCACATCAAAAATAAGGCCTTGCACCATCACCGGATCATCCTCTCGACTCACCTTCAATGGAATCACCGTCCGCACAATACTGTCTTGATGCGTCCAATTCGTAAATGGCTTATTGAATGTTTCAGCATTCGGAATCAATACTTCCATATTATCCCATGAGCAAACACGCATTGAACGAATACCAATATGTGCCACTTTACCTTCATAGTTATCAATCGTGATAAGATCCCCTTCTCGCACGGGCCGCTCAATTAATAACATTAATCCACCAATGATATTACTGGCAAAATCACGCAAACCAAAACCCATGCCAACTGCTAACCCCCCAACCACCATCGACATGCCGCTAAAATCAAATCCTAGGGCACGCAAGGTAATTAAGCTCCCAACAATAATCACGCCATACTGCGAAAATACGGATAAACTATTACGCACGCCATTATCCCGCGCATCGCGATATAACCAACGATAACAAAACTCACGAGTCCACTTAGCCGCCCAGAGGAAAAAGAATAATAAGGCAAAAAACTCAATCATACTCTTAGGCGTAATATGAATGCCCGAAAGATCAACGAGAGGGACTTCATAATATTCAATCATCGTTTTGACAACCCACGAATGACTATCCCAGCCCAAGAGTTGAAACACCATAAAAACAGCAAGCAAAATCAATAATAAACGCATCAATTTATCCAGTGGCTTCAACATCACTTCAATCCATAGCCACCCATTAGTCCAGGATGCAACCATCCACTCTGATAACAACTCCAAACCATCAAACATCAAGCCCCGAATTAACACATATAAAGCCAGTAATAATAAAATTTCAACCTGATAACTACTCATCGTCCAAGCCAGATTCATATAACCAATCAAGCCAATAATTGCAGTCGTGAAAATAGTCATAGGAATTAAAATCACCAACATCATCACTGCGCGTTGAATATAGCGCTTTTTATTTTTAAGTAATGGATGAAGTAGATGTCGAATGACCTCTCGACTTCGCCAAACAACAAGAGCCACCGCAACCAAAAACAACATAAAGAAGCGATTAAACAAATCTTGTAACAACAAACTTAAAGGTAATAAATGGCTCAGCACCATCAGCGCCATGGTCCATCCACCGACTAACAACAACCATTTAATGCGTAAATATAAATGCATATCATGACCTGAATCATCCTCAGTCATGCGCTCTAATAAAATAAACCGGGCTATCACGATCAAGCTGCGGAAAAACAACCATACGACGAGAAGATTCAATAACAACTCATAATGGATATAGGAAATATGATGACAGTAAAGCACGATATAAAGCGCAATGGAAAAAGCGATAGGTAAAGTATTTTTCAAAAATAAAATCAATACGCCATCATAAACATGTGCTAATAAACGAGAACGGATCCGATCGCGGGTCAATCGCTTCAGTAATTGGACGGCAGCCAAAGCCACAACAAATACCACCCCTATCAGAGAGCCCATCAAAATAGAAGTCCATTTGGGCATTGATTGGTTATTTTCCAGCACTTTTAAAGACAAATTTTTAATATAAGTATAAAACTGATTGGGTATAGCCATTAATTGAGAAAAAATATCTGGCCAACTTTGCAAACGATATTCCGAAAAACTCTGTCGAACTGCTAATTGTTTTTTCAAGGACTCTTGATGTTGCAGCAAACGCTTATGTAATGCTTTCTGCTGCTTGGCAATAACTTCAACTTTCGCAGTGACCATGTGCTCAAAATTAATAAACGCAGCGCTGGATGAAGCATCTCGAATATATGGTGCCTCTTTTTTCAAAACAACCACAATCTTTTTTAAAGATTGCTCCATTTGAGACCATTGATTAATCGCGTCTTGATAAAGTGCTGTAATCATTTGCAAGGTATGTATATCTGAACGCTCTTGCAATAAAAAATCCGCTTTCGCCAACTGACGCTGCAAATGCAATTCGGACACTTTATATTGAGTAAAATTAATTTCCTGATTATTTAGTAATAATTTTGTTTCCAATAAATAATCTCGATTAAAATCGGGGTGCGTATTTATTTGTTTTTGAATGGTTAAATTTCTCGCATATAACGTGCTCAACAACGCGGATAGACGATCTTCTTGATGATGAGAAAGACTGAGCTGATTATCTAACTGTTGCTTTGCCTTCCAAATTTGTAAGGCATCAACCTGATCTTGCAACAACTGTTGATAACGCTCCGATAAACTTAAGTCATCTTGAATCAGCTTAATAATTTTTTTATGTGTTGCATTACCATCACTCGCAGTCGACTCAAGCAAAACTGGGGATGGTATTGTACTTTCAGAGCTCTGCGTGATATTTGATTTGATCTTTTTGCTATCATCCACACGGATGGTTTGTTGGTTTAATAAGAAGCTTTCTAGACCAGCAATTTTTGCTGTTATCAAGCTTAGCATGGCTTGATTATTTTGAAGTAATTTTTGATACTCTGCTTCGTTAGCTGGTGTAATAACTGATTGTGATTGATGAACAGCTGCTGTTAAATTGATTTTTTCTTGCGCCAAATAATCAACAAACTCAGAGCCATTAACGGCAGTTCCCTCTGCCATCGCCCAACTAGCCGAGCTCATCAACCAACAAGCCCAAGCACAAACGGTTAAGCCACGAAAAATCCGTTTTATCATGATGCTGTCCTTTCCTTCCCATCCATGGTCTAAATGACCCGAATTCCAACTTCCTTTAACTGCGCCGCATCAATTGCGGTTGGCGCATTCGTTAACAAACACGATGCTGATTGTGTTTTAGGGAAAGCAATGACTTCCCGAATTGATGCCGAACCGGTCAACAACATTGCCAAACGATCAAGCCCTAAAGCAATTCCTCCGTGGGGTGGGCAACCATATTGTAGCGCATCCAACAAAAAGCCAAATTTTTGCTGTGCTTGCTCTGGACCGATACCTAATAAGTCAAATACAGCTTGTTGCATCTCCGGACGATGAATACGAATCGATCCACCACCAATTTCAAAACCATTAATGACAATATCATAAGCCTTAGCTAAAGTAGTCATCGGCTGGTGTTTCAAAGCCTCGAGATCTAATTGTTGGGGTGAGGTGAAAGGATGATGCATTGCAGACAAGGTATTCGTTTTTGGATCGACTTCAAACATCGGCCAATCAACCACCCACAATAAACGCCAACCATCCTCAACTAAACCACAATCCTGGCCCAATTTAACTCGTAGCGCGCCCATCGTCTCATTCACCACTGAAGACTTACCCGCACCAAAGAAAATAACATCACCTGTCTTTGCTTCAACACGATTTAAAATGGATTCGATACATTCTGCAGACAAAAATTTAATAATCGGTGACTGCAAGCCTTCAATACCTTGCGCACGATCATTGACTTTGATATACCCTAGTCCTTTTGCACCATATGTCGCAACAAAATGGCCATAGTTATCCAACTCTTTTCGACTTAAGTTAACCCCATTGGGTAAGCGCAAAGCAACCACACGACCCATTGGGTCATTTGCGGCATCTTTGAAAACTTGGAAATCGACTTGTTGAACTAAATCTGCGATATCCACCAACTTCAGGGGATTCCGTAGATCAGGCTTATCACTGCCATAATCGCGCATGGCCTCGGCGTAAGTCATACGTTGCAAGGGAAAATGTAATTCAACATTTAATACGGTTTTAAATACGATTTTAAGCAGACCTTCAATGAGGTTTTGAATGGTCTGTTCATCAATAAACGCCATCTCGATATCTAATTGGGTGAATTCAGGCTGTCTATCCGCACGTAAGTCCTCATCACGAAAACAACGCACCACTTGATAGTATTTATCAAAGCCCGACATCATCAACAATTGTTTAAATAATTGCGGCGACTGTGGTAACGCATAAAAAGATCCTGGATGGACGCGTGAAGGAACCAAATAGTCTCGCGCACCCTCAGGCGTTGCTTTGGTAAGCATCGGTGTTTCAATATCGACAAAATTTTGTGTATTCAAATAATCACGAACCGTGCGAATTAACTGATGTCGCAGTCTTAAATTATGTTGCATAGAATCACGACGCAAATCTAAATATCGATATCGATATCGCAAATCTTCATTAATAATTTGATGTTCATCCGGCAAAAACGGTGGTACTTCGGACTGATTTAAAATAGTCAACTGTGAACCAACCACTTCAATTTGTCCGGTGATCATTTTATCATTCACCATGCCTGCGGGTCGTGGCCTTACTTGACCTTCCACCTGAATCACAAACTCATGACGCAGTTTTTCAGCAATTTTAAAGACATCCACCAACTCTGGTTCATAAACGACTTGCACCAAACCAGAATGATCACGTACGTCTAAAAAAATAACCCCACCATGATCTCGACGATTATGTACCCAACCACAAATTTGAACGGTTTTCCCAACTAATGTTTCGTTCACTTTGGTACATTCATGCGTTCTCATCATACATCCCCGATTTTTGTATTAGAATAATTTGTACTAGAAGGCTCACTTGGTCCCTGCATCACGCCAAGTGAAATAATAAACTTTAAAGCCTCATCAACCGACATTTTAACTTCTTTAACATCTTGTTCAGAGACTAACAATAGAAATCCAGAAGTCGGATTCGGTGTAGTCGGAATAAATATGGTCACCATCGTTTGACCATCTGTAGATAAATGGGTGTTTGATCCTGTTTGAAAACCTAAGCTCCATATCCCTTTCCGCGGATATTCAACCATCATCACTTTACGAAAAGCCTGACTATTAGTAGAAAAAATAGCTTGACTCACTTGTTTAGCCGCGCTGTAAATTGAACGTACCAATGGAATACGAGTCAATAACGCCTCACCCCAACTGAACAAACGCTGTCCCAAGAAATTAGTTGCAATCAGGCCCGTTACTAACAATAACAAAAGCGAGAAAATAACGCCTAATCCGGGAATTTGGATACCGAATAACTGTTCCGGTTGGTACCCAGCTGGCAACAAAGCAATGGTTGTATCCAGTAAATCGACGATAAAACGTAAAACCACAAAGGTAACCAAAATCGGCACCCAGACTATCAGCCCGGCAAACAGATAACTACGCAATAATTTCATTTTCATTTTGCAGGATCCTGTTGTTTTTTTTCTGGTGTCCCACTCACCTTAGATGTAGCGGGTGTGGCAGCTTTAGCCCCTTCAGTCCCAGCGGAGGCTGTTGATGAGGTCTCAGCTGAAGAGGTGTTTTCCGTTGACTTTGAGGTATCTTGTTTTGGCTGGTCCTTGTTTTTAAAGTCCGTCACATACCATCCTGTACCTTTTAATTGAAATCCAGCAGCCGAAATCAATCGAATCAAACTCTCCTCTGAACAAGCAGGACAGTGACGTTCAGGGGCATCGCTCATTTTTTGAATAAGCTCAAGTTTATGATGGCATTTTGTGCATTCATACTCATAAATTGGCAAAACATTTCTCCACAAAATAAATATTAAACTGGGTTGCTTCCCCCTTGGCTAACGCTCGGGGTCGCAATGACGATCCTTTATAACTCATATCAGAGTTGAAGTTAGTTAGAAGTCTCGCATCGAAGCGGCAATGCAGTGACATTTTTCAAGTAATGACACTGTATTCATAGCGCCTATTATACTATAAAAACACAAAAACTCATTGAGGAATTGCGAAAGGACATTCAATTAAGAAAGCGCTATAAACAAGCCTAGAAACTTAATCCGCTACCGGTTAACCCCCCTTGATAAGCGATCGTTCCCAAAAGAGGCATCTTAATACGCTGTCGGAGTGTGGCAATATTTTCTTCCAGTGCCAACATATTTGGATCAAGACAGTTCGCAATCCATCCTGCACAATTCAATTGTTGATTAACCATGGCTGAAACCGTTAACAAGGCATGATTTAAACATCCTAATCGCATGCCAACCACTAAAATAACCTCTAAATCGGCTTGCTTCGCGAAATCTATCCAAGTTTCAGATTCATTTAGTGGGGCCATCAAGCCACCAGCCCCCTCTATATAGACCTCATCAAAGCCACTCAATGAATCCTGAAGACAAAAACGAGTGATATCAGCAGCCGACAAGCGCTCATGTTTTTTTTCGGCAGCAATATGAGGCGAAATAGGCGGTAAAAAATACCAATGGCAAATATCCAGACCAGGGGGAGCATATTGTTGAATCAACGAAGCATCTTCGCTCACCAATTTCCCATTGCTAAAATGACAACCACTGGAAACTGGTTTTAAACCTATCGCTGAACGCCCTTGTTGCTGAGCTAATTTAAGCAACTCACACATGATATAGGTTTTACCACAATCAGTATCGGTACCCGTGATAAAATAACGCTTCATGATATAAATCCTCGAAGAATAGATAAAAAATCATCTCGATGCGACAAAAACGGGATGTGTCCCGCGCGCCGCAAAACCTGATAATCAAACTGAGGATATCGAAGCTGCATAGCAGCCATGGTTTTTACGGGAATAATGCTATCTTGTCGCCCAAACACGAAACAACTTGGTTTATCATACCCCATTAACGCTTCGCGTAAATCCCAATCCAATAAAACCCTTAATCCCGCAACTAATCCACCAAGATTTGTCATCGATACACTTTCGACAATTAATGGGGTTGTTGTCGATTGCAATTTAAGAAAATCATGGACTGTTTTTTGGGGATCAAGAGCTATCCGCAGCATAAATGAATCATATATATTTTTTTCAATCCCTGGCCATTGATCATCCTCTAAACAATAAGGAGACGAAGCAATACTCATCAAATATTGCACCCGGTCATACGCATCTAAAGCCAAACGAATCGCATACAGCCCACCCATAGACCAACCTAATACTGCAAATTGAGGGGGTAATTGAGATAATAAAATTGTTTTAAAAGTCGGCCAATCCATTATTTCCGTCTGACCAAATCCTGGCAAATCAACCAGATAGAGTGTGTGATTTAAAGATAGTTGCGGGATGAGCTCAGACCAAATCTGATGAGAGAAACCCCAACCATGAAAAAAAACAAGCGGGTAACCTTGACCGATGGTTTTGATAAAAATAGATTGCGACATTTCCAAATAACTCCCGGCTTTTTCCCTTCGCCCTGGACACGGAGAGAAGGTTCATCCATTGCGGCGGATGAGGGTTAAGTGAACAACGACGTTTAGGGGGGGGGTATGGGAACCTCTATACTAGCTTGCCCATTACTTGCCAAAAAGGCTTCATAATTCATCGTATCAAAAGTAAGCGCATCATCCGCATTCGGCGCATAGTGATTTAAAATCTTTTTTGCAAGAAATAATAAAACAATACCCGCTGCCAACACACCAAGACCAACCCCCGTAGGTAAAAACGCAAGACTCAAAAATACAATAGTCGGAATAAGAATTCCTGACAGAATCGACAAAATCAACTGCTTATGTTGAAATCCCAACATCTTTTTTTGATGTTCAGTTTCTGCATCTAGATCACCGATTTGCAAGTACAAAAGTTTTCTAACATTTTCTTCCTGCGCAATAGCTAAATTGATTTTGGCTTTTTCTTCCTCTAGATTAGGTAAAGGGTTGGCCTCCAACCGCTCACGTTGCTCTTGCAACCTGGTAATTGTAACACCGGACTCCGTCAATTGATCGATTAAATCAGCACGTTTAAGCTGATTATCCTCTATACTATGTTTTGTTTTTCTTGCTTGCAATTTATCGCCAGCAAATTGACACCACATATTCACGGCGAATCCAATCGCTGTCCCGACAATGGCCAAAATAAATGCTGTAGTTGCCGGAAGGATTAATGGCGGGCATAACAAGCTACATATCAATAAAAAGCTAGTAAATACGCCGATACAATAGACGATACTATAGGATATTTTAGCTTGTTTATATTCAAATTCACGCTGAATCTGATGCTTCATCCGAATGAGCTCATCTCTTTCTCTAGGCTTTCCAGCCTGATCTAAGCTAAGTATCTGTGCATCAAGTGCATCAATTTTTTGATTATATTTTGTTTTTTCTTCGGCTTGATGCCAAAGAACCAGCAAAACATCAAACACGAGAAAATGTGCACTAACAAGATTACCGCTATAACCTAATGTCCCCGAGCCAACCAACCAAAAGAAACTGATCAAATTAACAGTAGCCCAAACAAAATCATTCATTAACGCAAATTTTCGTTGTTGCCACTGTGTTTTAAAACGAACAAACCCAGGTATCGCCTTTTCCTCTTGATTCATCCAAGGACCGGCAATACTATGCTTCAACATGAGATATAAATTTAAACCAAATAGCACATAATAAAGCGTCCAACTTAAATACCCTGTTGGGATATTCGAGCGATCTAACAAACGTCGTGCATCATTTTGCGCAAGCAGCGTCAGCGCATGATTGACAAGACCGCCACCATAACGCCAATAGCTTCGCTTCGCATTGGTACCGCGTAAAAAACTAATTGCAGACTCCACTTTACCATCAGCAATCTCATCCACTTGAGCAGCTAGATCATGTGCAGCACCTAGGCCTAAATATTTCACTGGGCTTTCACCGGCATCTAGCTCTTCCGCTGTCCTTTGTGTCAATAGAAAAATATAGTAATCACATACCCACCTAGCGTCATCTAATGATTTATTACGATAAAATCGACGTTGAGCTTGTAATAAAAAGTGAATTCGCTTGAGCTGATCGATACGCGCTTGACGTTGTTCAAGACTTAAAAAGCGAAATGTAGCAGGATTAATATCATTGAGTTCTTTTTCATAAAAATGCAAAAAGACAGGCAGTATCCCCTCAACTGTTGCACGGGCAACAACTACTTTTTCAGCATTTTCAGCATTTTCCTCATGCGAACGAACCAGCATCGCAAGAGCTGCTTCATAAGGATTAACGTGGGGCATGCTTTCCACCTTATCAACCGGCCATGAGTCGAATATATAAAAACGAAATCATAGTGACTATTTTTATATCATAGCCGATTTTCTGAAAGCAATCCAGTTTGGATGGAATTTACACAGTAAATAATCAAAACAATTAGTGCCTCATCTTGTAAATACGCGCCCTAATGTGTGCAGCAATTCTCGGTGAATAAAAAAGATCATGCTGAGATTGAGCTTTAGAAGGATTGTTTAAATTATTTTTCGCACCATTTCGTAGAGTGTGTTAACAATTCGTTAGATTGAGCCAAAACCAGTTGACTTTCGAGCACCGAAACGCAGCATACACGTAGTATGTGAGTATCGGAGCACAGAAAATCAACTGGTTTCGGCCAAGATAGTAGAATTGTTCACACACTCTAAGCAGGCACTGCACTCAGATGCGCCCTCTGATATACATCGTCAAAACGTTGAATATCATCTTCACCAAGATAATGTCCACTTTGAACTTCAATAATATACAGTGCCTCTACACCATGATTGGACAATCGATGCATAGCCTGACGTGGAATATAGGTTGATTGGTTGACATGCAATACAAACTCTTGCTCGCCGTTAACTACTGTCGCTTCGCCACCAACAACCACCCAATGTTCGGCACGATGTTGATGCATTTGTAAGGAAAGCTTAGCGCCAGGTTTAACCATCAAACGCTTCACTTTAAAATCGGTCCCTTCGGCTAGGATTTCATAATATCCCCAAGGACGTGATACACGATGATGCTCTTCGGCCAATTGAGGATGATTATCTTGTAACAAATGAACAAGCTCTTTAACTTGTTGGGAGTACTTTTTATCCGCAACCAAAATGGCATCTTGAGTAGCAACAATAATTTGATTGTGAAGCCCTAAAGTTGTGACCAAAGGTCCCGAGCTTGAAATTAAGCAATCATGACTATCTTTGGCAATGACCTTGCCTTGAATGGAATTACCTTGTGCATCCAGCGTATTTGCCTCAGCTACGGAAGTCCAACATCCCAAATCACTCCATGCAATATTTGTCGGAAGGACAACCGCATGCTGGGTTTTTTCCATGACAGCATAATCAATTGATTCATTTCGACAAGCCGCGAATAAAGTTTGATCTAAACGAATAAAATCATTGTGATGATAAGCTGCTTCGTAGGCTAACCGCGCTTGCAACGCAATATCCGAGGCATGTTGCTCCAGTTCATTTAAATAAACATCCACGCGGCATGCAAACATACCACTATTCCAGTAAAAATGACCTTGCTCAATGAAACCCTCAGCTTCTAACAAACTAGGCTTCTCTCGAAAACGCAAAACCGAACTAATAACACTGTTAGATGTTGACTGAGCTGCTTCAATATAACCATATCCTGTCTTCGGCTCATAGGGCGTAATACCAAAGGTCACAATGACCTCGTGCGCCGCCGCATAATCACAACCTGTCTTCAAAATATCGTGCCACGCTGCTGGATCACCTATCCAATGATCTGAAGGCAAAATAAACATGACTGCATCGGGGCCTATTTGCTGCTTCAGGTGATATGCTGCTGCTGCAATCGCTGGCGCTGTGTTACGTACACAAGGCTCAAGCAAATAAGTGATCTCTGGCTGTTTAAAAGGCTCTAGCTGTTCTTGGCAAAGAAAATAATGCGCTTCATTGCTCACAACTAACGCGCGCTCACTCGAAAATTGTTGTATCCTTTGCATAGTTTGCTGCAATAAAGAATGTTCTCCTTGCAAACAAAGAAATTGCTTTGGGAAATTTTTACGAGACAATGGCCAGAGTCTTGTACCAGAGCCACCAGCAAGAATAATTGGAGTCAGCGAACTTGTCATGAAACCCTTAAATCAAACACAAAAAGAGGCCCATTTTACTGGATCGCAGCTAACTTGACAAATATAGAGGTATAACATGAAAAAAGCGCTCGTATTATTTTCCGGTGGCTTAGACTCAACCACATGTCTTGCCATCGCCAAATCTCAAGGTTTCAACTGTTACGCCTTAAGCTTCGATTATGGCCAACGCCACAACGCCGAATTAGATGCAGCAAAGCAAATTGCAAAAAAAATGGGCGTTCTAGCCCATCAAATCTTCCCCTTACAACTTAATCAATTGGGTGGATCCGCACTCACAGAGCAAGCCATTCCCATACCCACCGAAATAGATCCCACAGCAATTCCTATCACTTATGTTCCTGCGCGCAATACCATTTTTTTATCCATCGCATTGGGATATGCTGAAGTGATTGGCGCAGATGATATTTTCATCGGTGTCAGCGCTGTTGATTATTCTAATTATCCCGATTGCCGCCCTGAGTTCATTGAGGCCTTTCAGGCCTTAGCAGCGGTTGCGACAAAAGCCGGCATCGAAGGGCATCCCATCACCATTCATACCCCCCTCATTCATTTAAGTAAAGCTGAAACCATTCTACTCGGTTGCAAATTAGGCATCGACTACCGTGATACCGTTTCTTGCTATCAACTCACCAGCGATGCCCGTGCTTGTGGTGTCTGTCCAAGCTGTCGACTAAGAAAGAAAGGTTTCAAAGATGCCGGAATAGACGATAGGACAAATTATTAGTCTCATAGAATACTAAAGACTCAATGCCAGGACAAAATTTACATAATCGTTACGAAATATTGCGCGATTTTTGTGCCCCTGCATTAGATCTTATGATAATCTTTCTAATACTGATTTTAAGTTGTTTAGTAAATGATCACGTGATGAGTTGTTACGTTTTTTTGAAAATCACTAAAATCAATTTCAAGAATTATTAATTTTACTGGAGTATTTAATTATGTGGGATTGGATCAAGAAAAATAAGAAAAAAGTAATGTTTTTAGGTATACCGTTAGCAGCAGGTATTGGAATGAGCATCCTTGTTTTGGCCGTTCCCGCAACATTATTCGCTTTTGCCGCAATACCATTTGTTGGCGCAGCGTTGGGTTCATTATTATTTGGAGCTTCATCAATCATTTTATCGGCCTTACTAGCCGGCGCTATCATCGCAGCTGCCGCGGCCATCGTCACAGGTATCGTTTTAGGATCCATTGAATTACATCATCTGCTTCATCCAAAAACTCCTGCTAACCCAGCACTACAAGCACTGCAAGTTGCACCACCAGAAGGGCAAAGCAATCCCGCTGCAGCACCAGTAGAGCAAAGCAATCCCGCTGCAGAAGAGCAAAATCAGCAAAATCCTGCAGATCTTCATAACCACGCTGCTGTCAATGCTGCTAATTATCAAGATGACGCCGAAGGGAAAAAAGAAGTGCATCATCAACTAGCACTAGCACCTGTACATGAGTCTCTTGACGAAGAATCACAGGCACAGCACAGCGCGTCACAAACTGTAGACGCTGCTCCAGTTAAATCGCGCACGCCATCGCCAGCAGTCAGTATCACTGGAGTTCCTGGATCATTCTACAGTGCACCTGCTGCTGCACTCGCGCAACATGTGCAAGAACAACACGACATACAAATGCATGAAGCAGAAGCGTCTGAAGCAGCAGCCATTGGACAAGATTCACATGTCTAGCCACTTGTTTTAAGATCTTAAAAAACGCAGCGTTTGCTGCGTTTTTTTTTGCGTGACAATTGATCTAAAATACAGTTAGGATCGTGAACCCGTATTAACGAGAGATTTTAAGACCATGAGTCCACAAACTTCCCAGAGAACTCTATTAATTACCAGTGCACTGCCTTATGGTAATGGCCACTTACATTTAGGACATTTAGTCGAACATATTCAAACGGATATCTGGACTCGCGTACAAAAATTACTAGGTCATGAATGCATCACCCTTTGTGGCGATGATGCGCACGGCACGCCTATTATGCTAAAAGCTGAACAGCTGGGTATCACACCCGAGGCGCTCACCACGAACATGCGCGAAAGTCATGAACATGATTTCCAAGCGTTTAATATTCACTATGATCAATATTACTCGACACATTCTCCTGAAAATCAAACACTAGCTAATAAGATTTATACCTGCCTCGAAGCTCGCGGGGATATCATCAAAAAATCGATTAGCCAGGCCTTCGATCCGGTTAAACTCATGTTTTTACCTGATCGCTATGTCAAAGGCACCTGCCCTAAATGTGGTGTGGCCGATCAATATGGTGATAATTGTGAATCATGTGGCGCTACGTACTCACCAACTGAATTAATCAATCCTGTATCCGCTATTTCGGGTGTCCCCCCCATTGAAAAGGAATCATTACACTATTTTTTCAACCTCCCCAATTACGAAGCATTACTTCGAGACTGGATTTCTAATGGGCATTTACAAGCCGAAGTCGCTAATAAATTAGATGAATGGTTTGCTCAAGGTTTGAAGGCTTGGGATATTTCTCGAGATGCCCCATATTTTGGTTTTTTAATACCAGGCACCACCGATAAGTATTTTTATGTTTGGTTAGACGCCCCCATAGGCTACATGGCTAGTTGCATGAAATATTGCGCATCCCATCAACGCTCCTTTGATGAATTTTGGGCCCCAGACAGCTCGGTTGAATTAATTCATTTTGTGGGCAAGGACATTGTTTATTTTCACGCCTTATTTTGGCCGGCCATGCTCTCTGGCGCTGGCTATCGCTTACCAACTGCTATTTATGCGCATGGATTTTTAACGGTGAATGGCCAAAAAATGTCGAAATCACGCGGTACTTTCATTGAAGCACGAACTTATTTAGACCATTTAAATCCCGAATATTTGCGCTACTATTATGCGGCCAAAATGAATGGCCGAGTTGAAGATTTAGATTTAAATTTTGATGATTTTATCCAACGCGTCAATGCAGATCTGATCGGAAAAATTGTTAATATTGCGAGTCGCTGTGCTGGATTTATTCAAAAGCATTTTGACAATCAATTGGCTAAAATCCTTCATGATCCCGAGCTATATAAGCAATTATTAGCCGCTAAGCCTCAGATTATGAGCGCCTATGATGAACGAGATTTTGCACGAGCAATTCGCCAAATCATGCAATGTGCTGATTCTGTTAATCAATATATTGATCAACACAAACCATGGGTATTAGCCAAAGAGCCAGAAAAAATGCCCGAGGTTCAAATGATTTGTAGCATGGGTTTAAATGCCTTCGCCGTGCTCATGGCTTATCTTAAACCGGTCCTACCAATAATGGCCAAACAAGTTGAAACATTTTTAAATTGCCCCCCTTTAACTTGGGAAACCATTAAAACGCCGATGCTTGACCACACCATTCAAACCTTTGTCCCTTTAATGCGACGTGTTGAGCGTGAACAAGTTGATGCGATGCTCGCTGCATCGAAACATTGAGGATCTATCGGCATGGTCAATGTCAAACAAATTGATGCCCTATTACCTCAAACGCAATGTCGCGAATGTGGATATCCTGGTTGCCTACCATACGCTGAAGCATTAGCCAATGGTTCGGCGACCATTGATCATTGTCCACCCGGAGGAGTTGAAACAGTCAAAGCATTAGGTGCTTTATTAGATATCGATCCCACGCCTTATTTGCCTGCGGCAAAGATCAATACTCGTCCATTTGCCATAGCGGATATTCGTGAAGCCGAATGTATCGGCTGTACCAAATGTATTCAAGCTTGTCCGGTGGATGCCATTATAGGCACAGCAAAAATGATGCATGCTGTATTGAGTGATGAATGTACAGGATGTGGGCTATGTGTAGAGCCCTGTCCAATGGACTGTATTGATATGCAACCCCATTCCGAGCCCAGCTATGACAGAGATCGAGCACGCCAGCGCTTCCATGCGCGTGAAACCAGACTCATTCGCGAAGCCCACCAAAAAGAAAAGTCTTACCGTGAAAAACGTCAAATCGCAACACAAACCACGGATGCTAAACAAGAACAAAAGGCCAAGCAAGTTTATATTTTGCAAGCCCTCGCCCGAGCTCATGCGAAAAAATCATGAATAAACAACAATGCCAAGCACTTTTTGAACACTTTCGGACGGCCAATCCCCATCCAACGACAGAGCTTTATTTTTCATCCCCTTTTGAACTACTGATTGCGGTCATGTTATCAGCCCAAGCAACTGACATCAGCGTCAACAAAGCTACTGCCAACTTATTTCCCATCGCCAATACCCCGCAAGCTATTCTCAATCTTGGAGAAGAGGGACTTAAATCGCACATTAAAACGATTGGCCTCTACAATTCTAAAGCCAAACATATCATTCAAACCTGCACCATTCTTTTAGCTGATTATCTTGGTCAAGTCCCTGCATCACGCGAAGCCCTGGAATCCTTACCCGGTGTCGGCCGCAAAACCGCCAATGTAGTCCTCAATACAGCCTTCGGCCAACCGACCATGGCGGTTGATACCCATATTTTTCGTGTGGCTAATCGTACGGGGCTCGCCGTAGGTAAAACCCCTTTAGCGGTTGAAAAAGGCTTGCTCAAAAGAATCCCCGCTGAATTTCAACAAGATGCTCACCATTGGCTTATTTTACATGGACGGTATGTGTGTATCGCCCGAAAACCTCGCTGTGAATCCTGCCTCATTCGTGAATATTGTGACTTCAATAAAAATCTGGGCAAAAAATAATCAATTGCTTTTTATTGCATTCTCCGATATGATTTGTTATTGATCAGAAAATGGTAAGTATTTAGTTAAGGATTAATAAATATGTCTCAAAATGATGCCGCTATGATATCCGATCTAGAGCCATTGAGTGCTACGAGATGGGACAAACAAGACACGATTTGGATGTTAAGTTTATATGGCACCGCCATTGGTGCAGGTATTTTATTTTTACCTATTAACGCCGGTATGAACGGTATTATTCCCTTGATTATCCTCGGCATTCTTGCTTTTCCTATGACTTTTTTATCACATCGGGCATTATGCCGCTTTGTGCTATCCGGGGCCTCGCCTCATGACAATATTACCTCGGTTGTCGAGCAACATTTTGGCTCCATAGCTGGTAAAATGATCACCATTTTCTATTTTTTTGCGATCTATCCGTTTTTATTGATGTATAGCGTTGCTATTACAAATACCACCCAAAGCTTTATTGTGAATCAACTTGGCTTGCCTCAACCGCCACGTGCCATTGTATCTATTTTATTAATACTCGCTCTCATGTGGATTGTACGCCTAGGTCAGCAAGTCATTGTGCGATCCATGAGTTTGTTGGTTTATCCCTTCGTTGGTGTCCTCATGGTTCTTACGGTGTATCTCATTCCCCATTGGAACAGCGCCATTTTGTCACATGAGGTAAATAGTGGGCATGGCTTGCTTAAAAGCATCTGGTTATTAATCCCTGTTATTGTGTTCTCATTTAACCACTCACCCATCATCTCTTCATTTGCCGTCAGCCAAAAGAAACGTTACGGTTCACAAGCCGAAGTCAATTCGGTGCGCATATTAAAAGCAGGCCATGCGTTAATGGTTATCACCGGAATGCTGTTTGTCTGTAGCTGCGTATTTAGTTTATCACCTCAAGATTTAGCCCTAGCTAAACAGCAAAACATTTCCATTCTGTCTTATCTAGCGAATCATTTTGATACACCGATAATGGCTTATGTTGCCCCCTTAATTGCTTTTATTGCGATATCTAAATCATTCTTAGGTCATTACCTGGGCGCTAAAGAAGGCATTTATAGCTTGCTGACAAAAGCGGTCAAAGGCTTTGCAAGTGTTAAACATCACCAAATTGATTGGTTTATTGATGGATTTATTATTTTGACATGCTGGATTGTTGCGACGATCAACCCGAGCATTCTGGGTATGATTGAAATGATGGGCGGACCGATTATTGCATTACTGTTATTTCTCATGCCAATGGTTGCCATTGCGACAGTACCTGCGATGAAAAAATATCGAAATCCTCCAGCCGATCTGTTTATCACAATCGTTGGCTTAATTGCGATTTCTGCTATTTTATATGGCTTTCTTTCAAGCTAGTCTCACGAACAATACTGCAATCAAGTCCTGGCAATTGGACGCCAATAGATACAGGAAACCCATAAGATCCGGGGGTCCATAAAAGCTAAAACTCCTACGCCGGATAATTAGCATGTCTAATGCTAGTCATCCGGATAAACAGCATTAGACATGCTAATTATCCAAAATGCACCTGGCCTATCAAGAGCAATATTAATAACATGATGCTTTGCTTCCTCTTTTGCAAGAAGATTAATTAACGCTTTAAACTTCTGGCAAACATCAGAAGCCAACTGTTTCTATATAGTTAATATTTCCTTAAGCAGAATCGTTTACACTGGCGCTGTTTTGGACAATTAATTGACATTAATACTGATTACGTGCTGCTAGCGTTATTAAATTAAGGAATGTTTCATGAAAAAAATATTAATCAATTTATTTTTCCTATATTTTGCCATTCATGCCAGTAGCGCTGTTGCAGCGACCTATTTTCCTGACGAATTTTCTATTCGTGAGCATTGGATTAGCTTAACCAAGAGTTATGATATTGAAACAAAATCCGAAAAATTGGGTACTTTATATCGGCACTTTTTAGCTGTCCGCACGATCTATAATTTCTATGATCCCATGAATATAAAAACAGCATCTGCAACCCTTCGATTCTTTTCATTTGGAATACATTTAGATATTTACGATCAACAAGCCACGTTGCTCGGCGGTGTTAAAGAAGAAATCCTTCCATTTTCCACCACATTTGTAATTTTTGGACCAGACTCCTCAACTAAACTTGCCCGTGCTAAAATGAATTTTTGGGGGACTAAATTCCATATTTACGATACCGTATCAAATATTGAAATGGCGGTCATGTCTCGCTCATACTTCCGATTAAAAAATGATTGGACCATTCGTGTCACCAATAGAGATGTATTAGATCAAAGAAATATTGATCCAAGAGTATTGATGACAGTTTTGGCTATTCAGGGAGAAATTGAAGATTGGCAAAACGTTTCCAGCTTGAATGCTTCAATGGCAGCTTCACAACCATCTGAAGCAAATCAATACCAGGCATTTTCTCAACAACTTGCAGCGCTTAGTCAGAAAGAAGGATTAGATAAACTAGAACAACCCAGTCAAGAAAGTTTGGAAGCCATTGCCGATGAGTTAGATCATGCCTTTAATACCGCAAATCAAGCGACAGACAATCAAGATCAAAGCAATCAAGAGGAAGTCAAAGCATTCACTACTTTTTGTTTCAATCTGCTTTCCTCTCATGATCTGTCTGATACCAAGAAAAAGGCTATTTTGACGTTGTTGAACCTACGGTTACAAGGGCAAAAGTAATCGTTAGATTCTTATAAGCAATATAGCGTCCATAGCCTGGTTGCGAGCAGAGCAACCAGGCTTTTCTAATCAGTCGCTTTAAATTAACCCCATAGTCTTCTCTCAGAGCTTCAAACTAATTTTACCCCTTTTCATTGGCTAAAATAGCGTCGAAGTTCCATATCGCATATTGTAAACTTGCGGGAGGGACACCAGGATTTGAGATGATCCCTAAGTTTGTCAATGTTGTAAAGTTTGCTAATAATGTCTGATAAAAACTTAACAGCAAAGGCAAGCTCCAACCTGGTGCGCCAAAAAACTCACTCTCTCCCGAAAACGTAATATAAGCCTTAGCAGTGCCTAAATCAGGAGCGGCGCCTTGAATTGGAGTCAACTGTGACATCAAATAAGCTAAATTAGCTGCAGCCAAAGCAGGACTGGGTTTCTGAGTACTGGGATCTAAAAGAGTAAAGATATCAGGGTAAGTTTGGTAGCTTTGTTGACAAGGGATCTGATAAGTTGACCAAGGGTTCCCCTCATCCACATCAAGCACATAAATATTCGCATCACCCGAGTTAACACATGTCGTACTAAAAGCGGGAAAATAACTATCAAGAAGCGCATAGTTTGGCGACAGTTTTTTTCCCAAGTTATAAAATTGGGGATATGCATAATCCAGCATCGTACTCCCATAATATCCCGTACCATAACTAGACGTCACATCACCAAAGGTAACAACAGGACTGGCAAATGCTTGTCCTGGTGTACACCCTGGACAGGTTGGGCATGGTTGACCTGGCGTCGTTTCAGCGGGGTTCAAACAAGCTTTAACCGACTGAAATTCCGCTGCCGTTTCATTCAATACCTCAACATCATCCTGCTCTAATGAAAAAATGTTAAACCCTTTTCCTGTATTCCGAGGATCGGCTAACGCATTAATAGCATTCATGGCTTGAATGCTTTGATTCAAAACACAAGCCCCCCCCGTTGCTTTACAACTGTTCTGATCTTGTTGAGGACAGCCCCAGCCTGAACAACTAGAATCCGAATTATCTGGATGAAATCCAATCAATATCGGCGTAGCGTATGCCGTACGAAACAAATTGATTAAATTCACATAGGTTTTATAGCTGCTCGTATCCGTCGTAGGATTCACTCTAAAATGGATCTGAGTCATCGATGGCGCCAACGAAATAATTTGATTCATATAGGTCGACAAATCTGCTGGTGGTGAGTCTTGTGCAACCAAAACACTAATCCATGTATTTTGAACCAGGGACATCAAGGTCACCGATAAGGTTGTATCAAAGCTATCTGCCTGTGTTGGCTGGGAACATAAAATAGGTTGTGGCGCATTGTTACAAATGACAGGCCCCCCTAACAAATTACCTGCCAATTGACTTCCTATAATTCTTAAATTCAAATTACATGTTTCTCCCTGATCCAACTGAATGATATCTTGACACGCGCCATTCAAATTAGTGACCTGAGTGACGCCTTGGATTGGCTTCATTGTAAACGACTTAATTGAACCCGTATTATTTGTCACCTGATAAATAGCCGCAGTAAAACTATTAGGGGATAGTTGCGCAGGGGCCTTAAAAAGGGCAACAATGCTTAACAAGGGCTGTGCTGAATAGGCATTGCTGATTAAGGTCAAAATAGAAAAAAATAGCATGAAATGAAATAATTTAAGTTGTTGTATCATCAAAAATCCTTTTTTTAAACAATTCAGCAACGGCCCATGCACTTCACACAAGTCATCTGTTTTTAAGAAAGATACGTCAAACTAAACTGTAGTTGATTCGTATATAAATGATTCAACGTGATTCCCTGATTCATTGTTTGAACCGAGGAAGGGTTCAAGGCGCTCCGCCCCCAATCTGCAAACTCATACCCCAATCCAACTTGCCAATACTGATTAACCGCCTTCATCAAGCCAGCACCCACTGTATACGTAAAAGCGTTTTGTGTATTAGATTGAAACAGAGGCTCTGCTAATGCTTGAAAAATAAGTGGCGTCATCGAAAACCCATACGCGCGATTAAATGCATAGCCTAAACTGCCACTCGCATAGGGTAGCGTTCCAGAACCCAAAATATCCGTCAATATTTTTCCTTTTACAGCAATGTGGGTATGTGACTCTTTATATTGATAGGAAAAGTTATCAAAACGAGGATTGGCGAGCTCCCAAATATTTCCTTGTAAATAAGCATCACTACTCGTTGCAACAGCAAAGCCCAATTGCACATCATATGCTGAACTAATATTTCGCTGTAATCCTAAAAATAACTCTCCGCTAGCTAAGATTTGCGTAGGTGTATTGGCAACATAAGTATTTTGAAATCCGGGCTGTAAATAAAATGTTTGGGTTTCCCCTGCTTGATACCACGCCGGGCCACCACTAAGGGTCGCAACAAAACGTTGTCCGACATCTAGGGATTGAACTCCCGCGAAAGCACCAGAATGGCTTAAACAATAGACTTCGATAAAAAAAATTAAAATCCATTTTTTAGACATACAATGCTAGCGGCTCCTTGCCTATACTCTACTCATCATCTCTAAAATCTGCTCAAGTTCGGAGCGTGAGTTAAAATCAATCAAGACACGACCTTTTCCAGATTGCTTCTCCTGGATCTGCACGTTCGTTTTGTAATGCGCCGCTAACCGTGTTAAAGATTCCTCAAATAAACGAGCAACCCCTAACGGCTCTTTTATAGCGATCTGAACATCAAGATCCATCGCCATTTTTCTATTCAAACGTTGAATCAATTGCTCCGTTTCGCGAACAGATAAACCTTTAGCCACAATCAACGATGCAATATGCGATTGTTGTTCAGGACTCAACGTCAGTAAGGCTCGCGCATGACCCATGTCTAAATCTTCATTTTCAAGTAAACGCTTCACCTCATCACATAGCGTCAATAACCGCAAAAAATTACTCACTGCTGTACGTGATTTACCTAAAATATCAGCGACTTGTTGATGCGTTAAATCAAACTCGGTAATTAATCGATGCATCGCATAAGCTTGATCTAAAGCATTAAGATCTTCGCGCTGCAAGTTCTCAATTAAGGCAATCGCCATCGCCGACTCATCATCAACGGTTTTAATCATCGCGGGAATTTCTGTGAGCCCCGCCAATCGAGCCGCTCGCCAACGGCGCTCCCCTGCTAAAATTTCGTATCGATCATCTGCTAATTTTCGAACGACAAGCGGCTGTAAAATACCTTGCTGTTTGATTGATGTAGACAGCTCATCCAATGAAACAGGATCCATATCACGGCGCGGCTGATACTGACTCGGCTGCAAACAATCAATATCAAGTCGCGAAAAACTATCTTCCGGATTGCCGGGCAAATCATCGAGCAATGCCGCTGATGATTGACTTAATAATGCTGATAAATTACGGCCTAACGATGGTCGTTTCGCGCTCATATAAGAAATCCTAACTAGTAATAGTGCTTGGGGTTGTTGTGATTTGATTTTTAAGGAACTCTGATGCCAAAACCATATAGGCTGCAGCACCTGGGGACGTCCTATCATATTGCATCACGGGTAAACCATGACTGGGCGCTTCGGCTAAGCGAACATTGCGTGGAATCACCGTACGATAAATTTTGTTGCCCAAATGATCGAGCAATTGTTTCGAAACGTCTGAACATAGGCGATTTCTAGCATCGTACATCGTACGTAAAATACCTTCGATCTTCAGTCTCGGATTCACCGAGCTTTTTATTTGCTCAATTGTTGAAAGCAGCGCCGCCAGACCTTCAAGGGCATAATACTCACACTGCATCGGGATCAACACGGCGTCCGACGCAACTAATGCATTAATCGTTAATGTATTAAGTGCGGGCGCACAATCAATAAAAATATAATCATAACGATTTTTAATCGATTGGAGCGCTTTCAATAAAAAGGTCTCGCGTTGTTCTCTAGCCATCAAACTGACTTCCGCTACCGTGAGATCGCCATTCGATGGAATAAGATCGTAACCACAGCTTGTTGTTAAACACGCTTGTTCGGCCAAACAATCGTGTAACAAAACCTCATTGGCCGAATGCACTAAAGTGTTTTTATCAACGCCAGAACCCATCGTTGCGTTACCTTGCGGATCTAGATCGATCAATAATACTTTCAAATGTTGCGCAGCAACTGATGCGGCTAGATTAATCGTTGTGGTTGTTTTCCCAACCCCACCTTTTTGATTGGCAATGGCAATCACTTTGCTCATCACATTTCCTTATTAATTAGTATGAATAATAACGGCACAACGCTGCTCATCAAGACCAGGCACTTCGTAAGTTTGAACCTCATAAGGAAAGTTCAAATCTAATAATTCAGCCGCTGGATATTGCCCCTTCATCGCGAGCCAAATTCCATCCCCAGCCAACAAATGCTGAGTCCAAAAGATCATTTGATCGATATCACTAAATGCCCGACTTACCACTGTATCAAAAGATGGAACATCACGGTAGTTTTCAACACGCGATTGTATCACCTGGACATTATCTAAACGCAGACGACGCTTGACCTCATTGAGGAAACGGGTCTTTTTTCCATTGCTATCAAGTAACACGATATCTAAGTGCGGCTGTGTAATTGCTAAAGGAATACCAGGTAATCCAGGCCCCGTACCCACATCAATAACCCTTACCCCATGAATATAGGGCACGATCGCCAAACTATCTAAAATATGTCGAGTCACCATATCTGGCAACTCACGGATCGCTGTCAGATTATACGCTTGATTCCATTTATTCAGTAATAATAAATAGTCCAATAATAAGGCATGCTGTGCTTGTCCAATACCCAAAGCATCTAAACCACCCTCTAATAATTGAGCCACTAACATGTCTTGATTTGAATTACTCATCTACGCTCACCGTCATTAATTGACGCTTTTTCAAATGAATCAATAACAACGATAATGCTGCAGGCGTTACACCTGAAATACGACTAGCCTGAGCAATACTTGTAGGTTGAATATGATTCAATTTTTGAATCACTTCACTCGATAAACCAGTAATTTGTTGATAATCGAAATTTGCAGGTAATGCGGTTGCTTCATTTTTTCGTAGGCGCTCAATATCCAAGGCTTGGCGTTCGATATAGCCGGCATATTTTGATTGAATTTCAACTTGCTCCGCAATCGCATCCGGCAATTGTGGCAAAGCTAAATCGTCTATTGCTTGCAAATGAGCGTAGTGAATCTCTGGACGTTTTAATAAATCATGTGCACTACAATCTTGTTGTAAAGTTTTCTCCAAAACATCTGTTAACTGTGATGAATGGTGAACCCGCACCCAAGTTTTTTTAAGCTGCGATTGAACTGCCGTCATACTGTTTTCTTTCTCGCTAAATGCCGCCCAACGTGCATCACTGACCAAACCTAACTCACGCCCTTTGGTCGTTAACCTCAAATCCGCATTATCTTCTCTCAACAATAAACGATACTCAGCACGAGAGGTGAACATACGATAAGGCTCTAAAGTACCCCGAGTAATCAAATCATCAATCAATACCCCGATATAAGCTTCATCACGACGCGGACACCACAGCGACTGCTCTCGTATCAAACGCACGGCGTTTAACCCAGCAATTAAGCCCTGTGCAGCGGCCTCCTCATATCCGGTGGTACCATTAATTTGTCCGGCAAAAAAGAGGTTAGAAATTGGTTTAGTTTGTAAAAATGAGGTTAATCCACGCGGATCAAAGTAATCATATTCAATGGCATAACCAGGACGCGTAATATGCGCATGCTCAAAACCAACCAACGTCCGAACGAAAGCCTCTTGAACCTCATACGGTAAACTCGTTGAAATACCATTTGGATAAATTTCATGGCTTGTTAAACCTTCTGGTTCAACAAAAATTTGATGGGATGATTTATCCGCAAAACGCACGACTTTGTCTTCAATCGAAGGGCAATAGCGCGGTCCAACACCCTCAATAATGCCCGCATACATCGGCGAATCCGCCAAATTCGCGCGAATAATGTCATGCGTTTTTTCAGTCGTGTGAGTAATATGGCAAGGAATTTGCGCGGGATGCATTGTTGCATTCCCTAAATAAGAAAATATCGGCGTTGGCGCATCGCCATGCTGCACTGTCATTTTACTATAATCTAACGAGCGACTATCGATGCGCGGTGGTGTCCCTGTTTTGAGACGCCCAACTGGCAAAGCCAACTCACGTAAACGAGCTGCCAGCGCAACAGATGGCGGATCACCCGCACGACCACCTGCTGTTTGCGTTCGACCAACGTGTATTTTACCCGCCAAAAATGTGCCGACAGTCAAAATAACCGCTTTTGCCTTAAACACCAACCCCATCTGCGTCACAACACCGGTAACCCGATCTTGTTCAATCAGTAAATCATCTACCGCTTGTTGAAATAAACTTAAATTGGGCGTTGTTTGTAATTTGAGGCGAATGGCTTGACGATACAAAACTCTATCGGCTTGTGCACGCGTTGCGCGTACAGCAGGACCTTTAGAAGCATTTAAGATACGAAACTGAATACCTGCCTCATCGGCAGCCAAGGCCATCATGCCATCTAAGGCATCAATTTCTTTGACCAAATGACCTTTGCCTATCCCACCAATCGCAGGATTACAAGACATTTGTCCCAACAGATCTAAGTTATGGGTGAGCAATAGCGTATTCGCCCCCATACGCGCGGCAGCCAAGGCAGCTTCGGTGCCGGCGTGCCCACCACCGATCACAATAATGTCATACTGTTTTTGCAGGTTCGTCATAATGTCATCACTAAAGCGAAGTGAAAATAGATTGTGCAGTATTGTACACTATTTTTTACAGTGAATAATCAAAAAAAAAGAGGCCGGTTATGCAAGAGATCTAGTGGCCTTAATAGGGAACCGCAACACCTTTGCTCCATTTGCGAGCATCAAAGCCAGGTTCATTTTCATCTTGATAATGAGGCGCAATCACATTTAACTCCGTCTCCGATATTTTAGAAAAGAAACGAACCGTAGGAGCAACTAAAAGTCGACCCGTCAATTTATCAATATTGGAATTAAATCTTGGAATAACTGTTGGCGTCTGATTTGTGCCCAACAATATTTTATCCACATAAGTTCGACAATCATTGGCGCCAATATCATAGTCCTGACGCAGAAATCTACTGTTGTATGGATGCGTTTCTTTCAATACACGCTCTAGAGCTAACATCTCGACAAGTTTTTTACCACTGACTTTTCGTCCATGAACAAGAGGATTTTTCAGATCCTTCTCGTTTTGATCGACATATTTAGGGATCTTTGTAGAGGTACCTAATTCTAATAAATCATTTCCTTTCAGATCACTTCCTTTCAACGTTTTATCGCCGATATTAATTTTATAGCGAATTAAAAAATGATGTCCTAAGTGTCCTTTTAACTCATTCGCAATAAAACGCGCGGTCGTTGTACCCACTTGAAACGTTTGTTCACTTTCTAAAAAAGCTTGATATTGTTGTGCTTTTTCTTTGTCAGTCCCTTCCAACTGCGCCATGATCTCAGCTTGAATAAGCTTTTCATAGTCTTGATAAGCTATTTTACTATGAGGTAATTCTTGACTGACTTTCCTCAGGCTTTTAATACAAAACTCCAACTTTCTCTCAAAATCACTCTGGAAAACTTTATCTAAGGATCGCGAGCCAACATATGACCCAAGACATAAACCAGTGATAAAGCCTAAATAAGCCCCTCGAAAATTGCCTATAACCGTATAATCTGAAAATAATCCTGAAACAGAACCAGCCAATGCGGCAACTAGACCAAAACTAAATCCTAAAACAACCGAAGCAACATTTAACAATGCCTTTTTAACTTTGTGCGACAAAGTTTGCATCTTAGAAAGTTCAATCAACACCTTCAATTCACTCATGAGGTGATCCAACTTCTCTGCCTCAGTCGCAGGAGAGGTATAAAATTCATTTAAAGCAGATATCAAATGATTAACTGGCGCAAGTAACTGCCGATGACTGGGTTTAGGATCGTTTTCAATACACGCAATTAAAAGACCCAAGTAATAATTTAGCTCATTGGGAGGTAATTTCTTCAAATTTGAAATAATATCAGCAATCTCATTAACGTTATTATGAACGACTTGAACACCCGAGTTTGGCATGATGACTCCTAAAGTTGCACCAGTACAAATTAAAAGCATTTTACAATAAAAATATTAAGGAAACATTAATTTTGTAAAAAATAAGTACATTAAGGCGGCTCTGCAAAGGACAAAGAAAATCAAAAAAAACAAACACCCGCGTTAATACTCTCTTAAGTTTTACACTCTAAGATGATTGATTTTAAATTTCAAAACGTCGTTGCGAGTCGCGCAGCGGCGAAGCCATCTAGTGACCTAATTTTAAATGAAAGTCACTGGGTTGCTTCCCCCTTCGCAGCCGCTCGGGGTCGCAATGACGATCCTTTATAACTCAAGGCGGTACTGAAGCGAGTAAAAAGAGGCCATAACACCATGAAGCATCGAATAGCTTATCTAAAAGGTTCAATTGATAACCCAACATTAAGTGAACATGACCAAAAAATCATGCAACCCATATTACAACGTTTGCTCGATAATGATTTTGCGAGTGGACTTGGGCTTGAGCGCCTAGCCGGTACTGACATTTATGCTATTCGCGTTGATCTCGCAACACGCATATTATTTACCAAAGTGAACATCAATAAAAAATCCTATTTATTACCCTTAGAGCTCATCGAAAATCATGATTATCAAAAAAGTCGATTTTTACAAAAAGGTGTCCTTAAAAAATTCTTGCAAAACTGGATGCCAACATTAATTGAACTGAATGAAATTAAAGCTGAATCTTTTACCCCAATCGATGATCATGAACAAGAAACCCTGATGCACGACCTATTGGAAGATGAAGCTTACGCGGGATCTCCCACACCAATGTTATATTATGGTGATTCCGTGATTTGCTTAAATGCAGATCAAGAACATACCGCCGTCAGCGTAACATTACCCGCCATTGTCACAGGCGGCCCAGGTGCAGGAAAAAGTTGTGCGGCATTATACGCATTATGGCATCAGTGGATGAATTACAAACATGAGATGGATGACCAAAGTTCTACGATCCTACCCTTCATGTATATTTGTGAATCAGAAATTCTTTGCCATAAAATGGAAGAAGATTGGGATAATAATTTTGCCCCCCAATCAACTGACTCAAATCCCAAACCACGCGTGATTTTCAGTACCTATGAAGAATTAATTAAAAAATACTTTTCTAAGGATTTACCTTCAATACCCCATGAAAAACTCGCCGATGAAGCAACAAAAATATTCGCAACGGAATCTGACTTTCGAGTCTGGTGGACTAGTATTTATCAACCAGAGGTATCTATAAAAGCCAAAGCAATGAGTAAAATAAAAGCATCATTTGCAGACGCATCGATCATGAATATCTCTGCAGAAGAAATCTATGAAGAATTTAGAATTTGCTGTGGATATCGGCCCGACCTCGACTCCAACCAACAGGATCTTCCATTTGAATATAAAATGCTCGGCAGCAATCAAAGTATATGTTCCACAGAAGAACAAAAAATGGCATTATGGGGTGCATTTAAAGCCTATAAGCATTTCCTGCAAACAAAGAATAAAACCGATTTAGCATTTCTTGTACCGAACCAAGTCATAACACCTCAAATTGGTTTTACTGTCATCGATGAAATACAAGATCTGTCACTTAATAATATCGATATTGTCATTCAACTGACGGTGAGTCGAGCAAATAAACGACAAATATTTGCCGCAGGCGACTCTCATCAAAATGTCAGTGATGCTTTCTCAAGCCTCAATCTCATCGAGCAAATATTTCGAAGATACAATCATGGCATTCAACCGGATCATATCAACTTACCTGGCTCATACCGTTGCTCAAAAGCAATTATTGACGCCGCCAATTGTTGGTTAGGCCTGCAATATTATCTTTGTGGTGGACTGACTGATAAAAAACAATATGTAGAATTAGTTTCTGCCATGGACAGCGTACCCGGATCGACACGAGTCATCGACTATGCCGACATCCATCTAACAACGGAGCTATCTAATCTTGCAGAATGTGCTCATGTCGCACTGATATACTTCAAAGAGTGCCTTGAGTCAGAGGACCTTCAACGAGACTTTAACGCCTTTAAAATTAGACTAACCCCACAAGGTGCCAAAGGTTGTGAATATAGTACTGTCATTGCGGTAAATCCATTTAGTGGATTAGAAAAAATCAATAAAATGGTAGAAGGTGTCAGCCCCATTAAACCAACCAACGCTCACTTACCTAAAAATCAGGAAAAACATCGCTCGATTAAAATACTCATTCGACGCTTTAATAGCATTTTAGTCACACTAACCAGAGGCAAAAATAATCTTATTATTGTACAAAAAGATTCCCATCAATATACAAACCTATTCACATGGCTTAACCTACCCTTAGCAAGCAATGCAACAGTAGCAACACCCATTATTGAAAATGCCTCTTCGAAAACAGATTGGTTGCTAGAAGCAAGAAAATTATTACGAAAAGGACAAGAGGAGTCCGCGAAACGGATTTATATCGATGAGCTAGGACATACTGAAGAAGCATTTGCAGAATTTAAAATATTGTCGTTACCCAAAATCACGCTAAAACTCGAACCTACACCAGCAGCGGTGCTCCCGTCCCCACCAACAGAGGCAACACCATGCACCCCAGATGTATTATCAAGCACCCAAACCTCAGCAAGGTCGGTGATCGAATCACATGCAAGTGGCAATACCCCTACAACACCAAATCCTATGCGCCTACTCTTTACCTCTCATAAATCAAATCAAAGACCAACTCAACCAGCACCTGCATCTATCCCCACCAAAGCAATAAAGGCACCTGACCTAAGACTAAGTGCTTCTTCATCAATGCAAAATCAACTATCAAGCAAAGCAAAAACCAACCTAAAAATTGATGCCCAAAATAGGCAAAAAAAATGGGAAATAATTCCCAAATTACTCGGGCAAACATTATTCGGTTTACCCTGCGATCAGTTTTTAAGAAGTTTTTTTTCCGATACGATGTTAAATCTTCCTGATAATTTTTTACTTTCCTGTTTTTCTGAAGTAGCCCCATCATTAATAGCCCAAGAAATGATAACCACCTTAAGCGACTGGATTATTAATAATCAAAATGCACTATTTACTCCGGAAAATGTTGCATTCTTAATTAATCAAATCGAAAAAATTGCCAATCCGAGAATCAGACTTCTTTTTGAGCTAGTTTTTCATAAATTTATCCTCATTAGCGATGGATTAACTGTTGCATTAAAACAAGCCCAGTTTCAAAAATGGGTTATCTTAAACATACAAAAGCCACCCGAACCCGATCAATCGCATGTTTTAATGTCCGCATTAATTTCAACAAAATGGGATGAATTTCTTGTTTATATCCATAAAAAAACTAATCTATCCATTCCGAATGAGGTATTTACACTTAAATTTTCAGCTCGTAATACGCAATACGCCAGCGAATCCATTTTCACCGTTTTATTACTTAAACTACATGAAGTCTACCAGGTACCACTAGATCAACTGACTGAGTCTCAAAAAGAATCCGTAAAAATATGTATGATATTTCTTAACCAAATCATTAATGAAAAAAAGAACCAGTCATTTATTCAAAAACAATTAAATGAGTCAGCCCAACTCAATCGACCCAGCTGGCTCTACTCATTGGCTACTCAAATTACTCCAACCATCGCTTGCCATCTGCTGGGTTCATTGTTAAAGGCAAAAATCATTATTTCACCTAAGCTATGGTTTGATACACATCCACAACATCACCCGCTAATGCTTACGCTCACCATGATCCCAGATGGTATTTCTTTTCTAAAACAAATGCTCGTGGTTCATCCTGAATACACTGAAGCCTTATTCAGAAAAGAAGACTTTTTTGTGCCGGCCTTTATGAATAAAAAAAGCTCTTCATCATTTCAATCCATGGCCTTAGTTGAACACGGTGAAAGTCTCTTACTACGTCTTTTAATATTTCATCCCACCACCCTTCTATTCACCATCGATAAAAAAGAACATATTAAGAAATTATTTCGTGATACAACCCTGGTGCCCAATACCATCGTCAAACCAGGCATGAATTTTATTACGGCTCTTTTAACAAGAGGATTACAACAACACACTATAAATCCGCTTGTTTTTTTAATTGCCCTCATTAAAAAGCATCCTGAGTTAATCATGACACTTCAGATTGATGCATGGGCAATCAGTAAACAAGGGGAGCTAACTTATCTATGGGATGAACTCATTAAAAGTGACATGGAACATGCCAAAATGTTACTGGATTTGTTGATACATACTTCAAATGAAAAACAAGCACTCATACCAGAAGCGCAACTTATTGGAATTGCCGAATCTATTTTTCAACACTCTGCCTTACTGCCCGAAACAACCATACAATACAATTGCATGCTCATTAGAAACATGATCGAATGTTATCCTCATATCAACTGGCCTGAGATTATTTCGAAAGCAACTCACCATTCAAGTGTTGGTCAGCATTATCTTGAGAGCTTGCTATCAAGCACAAACGGAAAAATGATTTTCCCTGCTATGTTAAGAGTAGAGCTCGCAACACTGAACCCACAGCAATCGATTGATACACTATTATTTGGCGATGATAAGCAACCCTCGGATAAGCCCTGCTTATTTGATATTTATTGGCGTCAAGCCGACATGCAGGAAAGCTCGTTTCAAATACTCTATGAATGGTGGTTGAATCTACACTCTAACTTTCCAAGCAACAATGTGGCGGATGCAATCATACCACACATTGAACAAACTGAAGATAAATCTATCAAAACATTCAGACGAAATTTATTCTATCCATTATTCACAGTAAAAGTGAAAGGCGACATTAAACATCCAAGCTATTCAATCTGGCTCCATCAAAAACTATTAGACGACCGATCACCTGAGGGAGCGCTTTTATTCAAGAGAACAATAGAAAAACCGCAACAATTTATCCAGCTTGCCAAAACGATCTTTGATAAGCGGCACGCCACGGAGATTCCGCTCCGTTATTGGTTTATGAAAAATGAAGAGGGTCATTACTACCTCCCCCTGTTATTAGAAATTCTAGATAAACACTCTATCGAAGAAGAAATAAAATATATCCAACAAATTTATACGCTCGTCATAGAGCAAGTGACCCATCTCTCACCTGCAGACCCATATATCTTCATGATGCTTGAAACATTAATCGAGGCAAAATTTATACGATCAAATAAAAGAATACAGATAAGGCCAAATTGTGATGTTTTCATCTCTCTTCTTGAAACCGCTCCGCATCTTTTTAATGATACCTATAATTTTTGGTTGCAAAAAGGCCAACATGACCATGCACCTTTGTGGTATTTCATCCACGATCATTCTCCGGAGACATCGGCTTTCTTAACCAAGCTATATCAGCACCCGCAGCTGCAAGGTCTTTTAACTGATCCACGCTATGAAATGATGCAGCAATTAGAAGAGCTAACGAGCAACCATGGATTTTTTCCTTCGCCACGGAGCATGTAAATTTCCTACATTGCCATCGCATTCATACCCATGTTTGCATATAAGTTATACATAATCCACAAGGTACCCAGCACCAAAATCAATACCACAACCAGAGTAAAGAGAAAGCTTAATAAATTCCAGGATGATTTTGAATGTGTATTTAAATGAAGAAAAAAAACAAGCTGCACAAAAAGCTGTGTAATTGCCAGTGCACCAACGGCAATGTACAGCGTTTTTGGCGGCAGGGCAGCCGAACCCACCAGATAAAACGAAAAAAGCGTTAGAAGGATGGAGAGTACAAAACCGACTGTATATGATTGATACGTGCCATAGGTTGCACCCGTATCTACATCAAAATTAATTTCATCTTTTAACATATTAAATGGCCCCCATTAAATAGACGACTGAAAAAACAAAAATCCATACAATATCCAAAAAGTGCCAAAACAAACCTAAACAAGTTAATTTTGTTTTAGTCACAGGGGTCATGCCATGTATATTAATTTGAAATATGATAGTTAACATCCAGATAAGCCCTACCGTCACATGCAATCCGTGCGTAGCTACTAAGGTAAAGAATGAAGATAAAAATGCACTTTTAGCCCACGTATGACCTTCCAAATATAAATTATGAAACTCATAAAGTTCCATGACAATAAAACAAAATCCCAAAACAAAGGTCATCCACATCCAGCGGGTCACCATCTGCCGAGACTTCGCATTACGTGCCAGCATTGCAAGACCATATGTAAAACTACTGGTTAATAAAAGTAACGTTTCTGTCAAAACAAAAGGTAGACTAAAAAGCTCTTTAGCATGTGGCCCACCAAATGTATGGGTATGAAGAACCGCATACACAGCAAATAGCGATGCAAATAAAATACAGTCCGTCATGATGTATATCCAAAAACCAAATACATTTTTGGAGCCATCAAAATGATCGGTGTGAAAATCTGTTACTTGCGTAGTACTCATCATGACCTCCCTACCATTGATTGTTGATATTTAAGTTCGTTTGATTCGACTTCACTCGCAGGGATGTAATAATCCGTATTGTAATTAAAGGACCGCATAATCAGTAAAACAAGAACACTACCTAACCCCAATATAGCGAGCCACCATATATGCCATACCATTGCGAAACTAAAAATAAAGGTAAAAATACCGATAAAAAATCCCATCCCCGTATTCCTTGGCATATGGATATCCAGGTAAGGCAATGCCTGTGATTTAGATTGATTGGCGATATTCAGCCCTTTCTGTTTTTGCGCCCAAAAAGCATCAATATCACTCACAACGGGTATATGTGCGAAATTATAAGATGCAGCGGGTGATGCGGTTGCCCACTCCAAAGTACGACCGTCCCAAGGGTCACCTGTCACATCACGAGATTTATCTTTGTTTTTGAGGCTAACAATAATTTGCAATACCTGAAACACAACGCCTGCTGCAATGATCCCGGCACCAATTGCCGCCACAATCAAATAAGGCTGAAATCCTGTGGAGGCATCATAATGATATAAACGACGTGTCATGCCCAAACCACCTAAAATATAAAGGGGAACAAATGCCACAAAGAAACCAACTAACCAACACCAAAAGGCACATTTACCCAGCTTTTCATTTAAAGTGAAACCAAACATTTTTGGAAACCAATAAGCCAATCCAGCAAAATAGCCAAACACCACGCCACCAATAATCGTGTTATGAAAATGTGCTACTAAAAAAGTACTGTTGTGAGCTTGGAAATCAATCCCTGGTACAGCGAGCATCACACCTGTCATTCCGCCTACGGTAAAGGTCACAAAAAAACCCATCAACCAATACATTGGGGTCGTAAATCTAATCCGTCCCCGATACATCGTAAACAACCAATTAAATACTTTCACTCCCGTAGGCACCGATATAATCATCGTCAGGATCCCAAAAGCCGCATTCACATTAGCGCCCGCACCCATGGTAAAGAAGTGATGAGCCCAAACAATGAAAGCCAAAAAAGTAATTACTGCGGTGGCCCATACCATCGTTTTATATCCAAATAATGCCTTTCGACAGAACGTGGCAACAATCTCCGAATAAACACCAAAGGCTGGTAAAACTAATACATAAACTTCCGGATGGCCCCAAATCCACACTAAGTTAACATACATCATTTGATCTCCACCTGCGCCGGTGGTGAAAAAGTGCATATCAAGATATCGATCAAGGCCCAGTAAAGCCAAAGCAACCGTTAACACGGGGAAAATGAGCATCACTAGAATGGAAGAGCAAAAAGCTGTCCAAGTAAAAATAGGCATTCGCATTAACGTCATTCCAGGACAACGCATTTTAAGGATCGTCACGAAGAAATTTATTCCCGATAGAAGACTACCAATACCTGAAATTTGGATGGCCCAAATATAATAATCCATTCCAACAGTCGGGCTATAAGCAAGCTCTGAAAATGGGGGGTACGCCAACCAACCTGCATGAGCAAAATCACCAATCAGCAAAGAAACATTAGCAAGTAAAGCACCAACAACAAACAGCCAAAAACTAAGCGAGTTCAAAAAAGGAAAAGCAACATCCCTCGCACCAATTTGTAACGGCACCACCAGATTAAATAACGAAAACATAAGCGGCATGGCCACAAAAAAGATCATGATTGTCCCATGGGCCGTAAATATTTGATCGAAATGCTCTGGAATAAGGTAACCATCAGAAACCCCAGAAGCCATAGCTTGCTGGACTCTCATCATCACCGCATCAGCAAATCCTCTAACCAACATGACTAAAGCAACAATAAGATACATCGTTGCAATACGTTTATGGTCAAGGGTAACTATCCATTCACGCCAAAGATAACCCCATTTTTTGAAGTAAGTGATCCCACCGACAACAGCAACCCCGGCAAGCATAATGAAAATAAACATTGAAAGTATAATAAGTTGCTGACTTACCGGCTCATAAAGATAAGGAAAAACTTCTTGTGGATTGCTTAATTTTCCTATAAATGTTTTTAGCATGGCGACTTCCTTCTTAGTGTTAACTCGTAGTTCACAAGCACGAAGCTATTAGGTGTTGTGCTTATTGATGTTCAAGCGTTGGCATCATGTAATGCATAATGATGCTATCAAATAATCCCGGATCAACATCGCCGTAATACCTCACCGGATTATCGATGGATTTCGGTACCAGCTCATTCCAAAATACTGTTGATGTTAGGTGAGCCGGCGTTGCTTTAACCGAGCTAATCCAGCTGGTGAAATCCTCGGGAGAGACAACTTCTGTCATAAAATGCATGCCCGCAAAACCAACCCCGGTATAGTTTGTTGCAAGCCCACGATAAGCACCCAGCGTGTCCGCCATCAAATGCAATTGCGTTTTCATTCCGGTCATTGCATAAATTTGCCCACCAAGCTGGGGGATAATGAAAGAATTCATCGGTGATGCCGCTGTGATTTTGAAATTAATCGGCGTACCCGCGGGAATTTTAAGATAATTCAACGTAGCGATGTTCGATTCAGGATAAATAAACAACCATTTCCAATCCAACGAAACGACCTCAACAGTGACTGGCTCTATTTCTGAATCAAGCGGCTTATAAGGATCTAGACTATGAGTCGTTTTCCAAGTCACCGTTCCTAGAATAAGAATAATAATACATGGAATAGTCCACCATACTATCTCCAATAGGGTGCTATGATTCCATTCCGGCCTATATTTACCATTGTTACCCTCACGGTACCTCCAAGCAAACCAACAAGCCATAAAAATAACCGGGACAACCACGAGCAACATCAGCTCAAGCGAAAATATTGTTAATTTTAATTCAGCTGCAGCCACCTGTCCTCTAGGCGCCAGGGCCCCGGAATCACAACTACTTAAAAAAAGGAATACTATCGCAAGTAAAACAACACCCACATGTTTAATGATTCGGTGTCCTGGAAACTCAGGCACCACATTAGAAGTTGTTTTTATCATACTTTAACTCTCCTTTTTTTTTACATTACTTTGCTTCATTAAAGGTGTGTCACAAAATGTTCTGGAATAGGCATCATGGGTGGATTGGCCTAAGGCCCAAACTGCGAATACGCTATCTATTTAGTGCGTTCTGCTTAAGGGCTGTTTACATTTCAGCATAAAACACCGATGTCCCGCGCATAAAGCACGGAACGTAGAGGGACGAAATGTAAACAGCCTCTAATAAACAATTCCAACTTTAGCTGCATTTTAAAGATTTTTTTATTAATAACCTTGATCTAGATCATGGAAAAATGGACTTGACCTATAAAATTACTTTATAGAGAAAAATGTGGCAAAAGGAGTGTTGTTAACATATTGCGTTAGCTATTTTTACAAAATACCCGCAATTTGTTTTAATTTTTCTGGCTGAAGTAATTTAACTTTTTTATGTTCTATGGTGATGATTTGATTATGTTTAAATTGAGAGAGAAGGCGACTAACGGTTTCTGCTGTGAGCCTTAAATAATTCCCTATATCTTGTCGAGACATCGGTAGAAGAATATCTAATGGTACTTCTGTGGGATGCAATCGAGTGGATAGATCGATAAGAAAAGCCGCAAGGCGTTGCTCTGCCTTAATCGAGAGTAAGTAAGAGCCTACATTTAATTGCTGACTGATTAAATATAAAACATGTTTTTGCAGAGGGGGGGCTGAATGCAATAATTCAAGAAAATTATCGTATGGAATTTCACAAACGATAGTTTCGGAAAGAGCCACTGCTGAAAAAAGATAATGTCGCGTGTAAATGGCATCAAAACCTAGCACTTCACCCGCGAAATAAAATCCCCTAATTAATTCATTTCCTTCCGCATCGACTTGATAGGCTTTTAAAGCACCCCGCTGAATAGCATAAAGGTTTCGAAACATATTTTGAGGCAGACACAAAGTCTCATGCTTTTTTAGATGGTAGTGTTGTTTTACCGCAAAATTAATTTGATTCATCCATAGCGATGACGTCCCCTCTGCCATACAAAAAGGAGAAAACGTACAGCTCGTACATGTCGAATCATTGTGATCATATTTTGCCATTTTTAAGCCATAGAACGAAGGTTACCCAAGATCAGTTTGTTGATTCTACAACACAATAGCAATTTATTATACAAATCAATTAGGATCTACTCCGTACCGGACAAAAAACCACTGAACTAATACGTATTGTGCCCGTGCCCTTAGAATGCGCAGCTTTTAACAGAGGCTGAACTGTTGCTATCCCACATTAAAATGCTCATCATAAAAAGAGCTAATATCATTTGGATATGATTCATTAATTGATGTCTTTGGATTTCTATTCCATCCGCATGCCAAACAAATAGGGCACTAATCGTAATGGATATCAAAAGTAGACTCGCCAAGGCTAGAGTCTGATGACAATTGCGCCAGACAAAAACGCCATTTATATTCTCATTATTACAACCCTGTTTTTTAAAAAAAGCGACGCCAACTATCATAGCCATCAAAACGGTACAACAATCACTGAATAAACTTAACGCAGCAATAAAATATGTCAAATAAATAGCTGTCTGGGTTTGTGAATAATTTCTAATCGATAAAGAAAAATAACCCAAAGGCAAATCAAAAGAGCCGAATAGAGTAGTCCAAAATGCGGGCATGGTATAAGCTGATAGAAAATAATCCGGATTTAAAAAAATATACTTTTGATAACTGCTCTTTCCATCCTTTTTAACCCAATTCAGCTCAGGTTCAGAAAGATTGCGATAACGAGCTATTTTTTGCCAAAAAGAATAATTAGGATCATATTCTTTCAGTGATGTGGGCATATTGGTACGATCAAAAACAGAAACAATCGCTTTATTATCAAGTAAGCGAGTTGCCATCAGATTAGTAAACGGAACCAGCCACCGCTCCCCCTTGTTGATGGTCCAACTTGAACTTAAAACACCCAAGACAATCATGCCAAACAATAGCCCAGCTCTTTTTTTTGAATAGATCTTGCCCTCCAAATAACTTTCTTCATTATTTCCTTCACCCGTGACACGAGGAGAAGCTGCCGCATATGCCTGTCCCCGCGAAGGCGGGGAGATGAGGGGATCTTCAATAATTATTCTCTGTTGTAAACCACTCTGTGGCAGAGTTGATTTAAAATAACTGAGGCAAAAAGTAAACAAACCCATAAAAAAAACCAACAGAATATTAGCGTCTCTCAAATGAATCAATAAGAGACTAAGAATAATGAGGACCACAATGGATGTCGTATTTAAACGATGAGAAAATAACTGCAAATAGACCGCAATGAGCAAGACTATCATCGAGATATTGAGAGACTCGGTTAATATCATACTGTCCCAACAAGTAATATAGCCACCACAACTAAGAAATAATAAACCTAAGCTAGCGGCAAGCCTTATATTACAATTGAAAATCTGTTTTCTAATCGTGAATGTTAAATACAACCAGGCAATTATAGAAAAAATCCATTGAGCCATCGCAAGGACATAATAATTTTGCTGTACTATTTTCAACAACAATAAAAACACGAAGGGTCTTTGCAAATAAAAAGAAGGATCATAAACAGACAAATAAGATAGTTTTGTATATTCCAAACTATCAGGGAAAACAAGCAGATCGCCTGCGTTTAACATAATGGGCATAATAAAAAAAAAGAATCTCAGCACAATATAACCAACAACCACCCAATAAAAATGGTCCTGGGATAACTTAGTCACTGCTCTTCTCTTTAGATCTCTTTCGAGCAACATAACGCTGCCGTGATGTTCCACTGAAATAGGATTTCGAAAGAGGTCTTTTATTCTCATGAATGAAGTTCTCAATGTACCGATAAGTATCGGAGCACAGAAAATTTTCCTGTTACAACCAGGATATGCTCACAACGAATGATTTCAGTTATCTAAGCACAAATAAACCAAGCGAAGTAGAATTGTAAATACACCCTTCTAATGGGCCTCATCCCAATTCGGACCAACACCGATTCCCACCTTGAGCGGCACCGCCAACTCAACCACGTGCTCCATATAATGACGTATCTGATCACGGCAGTACTCTAAGGCACTGGCCTCAATTTCAAAAACCAGTTCATCATGCACTTGCATGACCATTTTGACCGGTGCATCTTCTAACGAATTCTGCCATTGATGAATTGAAATCATCGCTTTTTTAATAATGTCTGCAGCAGTTCCTTGCATCGGAGCGTTAATAGCAGTCCGTTCCGCCGCCTTTTGACCCATGATGTTACGACTTTTAATTTCCGGCAAATAGAGGCGACGACCAAATAGCGTTTCAACAAAACCTTGTTCCCGCGCCTTCTCTTTAGTGTCATCCATATAAGCTAAGACACCAGGATAACGATCAAAATAACACTGAATATAATGACGCGCTTCATCTCGTGAAACACCAATCTGCTTGGCGAGACCAAACGCAGACATCCCATAAATCAGTCCAAAATTCACTGCTTTTGCACGTCGACGTTGTTCAGACGTCACTTCAGATAAACTCACCTGAAAAATCTCACTAGCTGTGGCGGCATGAACATCCCAACCTTCTGCAAAAGCCTTCAGCAATGAAGGATCTTGGGATAAATGTGCCATAATCCTTAACTCAATTTGTGAATAATCCGCCGATAAAAGCACTTGCCCTTCCGGCGCAATAAATGCTCGCCGAATTAAACGTCCCTCTTCGGATCGAATTGGAATATTCTGTAAATTTGGGTCACTAGATGACAATCGCCCTGTGGCGGTCACTGCTTGATTATATGAGGTATGCACCCGATGTGTATCTGGATCCACGCGTTTAGGCAAACCTTCAATATAAGTCGACACCAATTTACTTAAACTGCGATATTCCAAAATCACTGCAGGCAAACGATACTCATAAGCGAGCTCTTGCAGAACCGATTCGGCCGTCGATGGCTGACCCGTTGGTGTTTTACTGATAACTGGCAATTTATGTTGAATAAACAAGATATCTTGTAATTGTTTCGGTGAATTTAAATTAAAAGGCTGTCCAGCCAAAGTGAGTGCCTCAGCCTCAAGCGTCACCAATCGCTCTTTTAAACGTATACCGTGATGTAATAACGTGGTGGTATTAATCAAGACACCGTGACGCTCCATTTCTGCCAACACCGTCAATAACGGGATTTCGATGGTATGTAAAACACTTTTTAAAGGAGGAACAAGAACTGAATCAAAATAATGGTGTAACTTCAGCGTAATATCGGCGTCTTCAGCCGCATAAGGCGCAGCCTCGGTCACTGGAATTTGATCAAAACGCCTCTGCTTCGCCCCCTTACCTGCCAACTCTTCAAAGGTAATTGTTTTGTAACCCAAATATTTTAAAGCTAAACTATCCATGTCATGACGACCAGCACTGCTATTGAATAAATAGGACTCCAGCATACTATCAAAGGCAATACCCTGAAGCGTAATACCCTCATTCTTAAAAATATGATAATCGTATTTTAAATTTTGACCTACTTTGCGTATATCTGCATTTTCTAAAATAGGCCTCAACGCATCCAACACCCATGCTTTTTGTAATTGAGTAGAGCCATCTTCGTGCATCAAAGGAATATATACTGGCTTATCTTCTACAATAGCCATTGAAATACCAACCAACTGCGCTGTCATCACATCAAGGCCTGTGGTTTCGGTATCAACACAAAATAAATCACAGCCTAAAAGTTGCTCAACCCATGCATCAAACGCTGACTGAGTGTTAATTAAGGTATACGCAATAGATAATTTAGGACTTTCAGGTGCTTCTGCAATACCGATAGCAGGAACAACTGGCGGTTTATTATCTAACTCTTTAAGCCAAGACTTAAATTCGAGCTGTGAATACAGCTCGCGTAAAGCTGCCTCATTGACAGGCTGGATCTGTAATTCATCAAAATGAACAGGGATTAATACATCCGTCTTAATGGTCACTAATTTTTTGGATAGCGGGATAACGTCTAAACTAGCACGCAATGACTCACCGATTTTACCCGTAATTGCCGAAGCATTCGCGACCAAATTATCTAGCGTTTGATATTCTTTAAGCCATTTAAGAGCTGTCTTAGGACCACATTGCTTAACCCCAGGAATATTGTCCGAGGTATCTCCTACCAACGTAAGATAATCGATAATTTGTGCCGGCGTCACACCAAATTTAGCTTCAACACCCGCCACATCTAACGTCTGATTACTCATGGTATTAATTAACGTGACGTGCTCATTAACCAGTTGAGCCATATCCTTGTCACCGGTAGAAATAATAACGGGAACATGCTGTGCGGAAGCTTCAACAGCTAAAGTGCCAATCACATCATCCGCCTCAACGCCATCAATAATTAATACTGGCAGACCCAGTGCACGCAACAATGCAACCATCGGTTCAAACTGACAACTTAAATCAGGTGGTGTTGGTGGACGGTGTGCTTTATAAGCAGGGTACCACTCATCACGAAAAGTTTTACCTTTTGCATCAAGGACGACCACAACACGCGGGGTGTCATACTCCTTGAGCAAACGGCGTATCATATTAATCACACCATAAATCGCTCCTGTGGGCTGACCTTGTGTGGTTAACAGTGGAGGTAATGCATGAAATGCGCGATAAAAATACGAAGATCCATCAACCAATATCAATGGCTTGGCGGTCATAAATCGTGTTGCTCCAGCGAAGTAAGACGCTCACTTAAATCAGCGACCGTCTCTGTGAGTTTACGTAAGTTCTTGCGCATAAGCGGAATGCGTGTCGCGGACAATTCATGCTCGATAGCTTTATCTTTAGGGCGTGCTGGATTACCTAAATAAACTAAACCTTTCAGTAAATGTTTTTTCGGCGGCACACCGGCGCGCGCACCTAAAATAACATCGTCATCAATAAGCACATGGTCACTAACACCCACATTCGCAGCAAAAATAACCCGGTCACCTGTTGTTGTGCTACCCGCAACACCAGTAAACGCACATAATATATTGTGTTTACCCAGTTTAACCGCATGTGCAATCTGAACTAAATTATCAACCTTGGTGCCATAACCAATCGTCGTTTCTCCCATCGGCGCCCTATCAATGACTGAATTGGCACCAATTTCAACATAATCTTCAATGACCACCTTACCGTAATGAGGCACCTTAACATGCCGACCGTCTATAAATTTATAACCAAAACCGTCCGATCCAATGACCGTATTCGCATGAATCGTAACATGATTGCCTAATTGACATCGGTCATAAATAGTCACATGGGGATGAATGGTTGTATGTTGCCCCAAAGACACCCCTTGACCAATAGAAACATGCCCCTTAATGACACAACCATCAGCAATTTGTGACCCCGAATCAATATGCACAAAAGGCCCGATATAAAGATCTTTTCCTAGCACCACATCGTCAGCAATAACCGCTGTAGGGTGAATTTGTGCGGCAGGTTTAGGGGTAGGGTAAAAATGTTCGAGGAGTTGAATAAATGCCTTAAAAGGATGTGCCACTCGAATCAGCGGTTTATTCGCCATCGTGGCATCTTGATATGTCAATATGGCTAAAGCACTCGATTGGTCCGCGCGCGCCAAACTATCCTTACCTTCAGCTAATACCAATGCATTCGGAGTAATATGATCGATGGAACAAAGCCCCTCGATAGAAAGTTTTTCATTGCCAATGACTTCACCATCAATCAATTGAGCAAGTTTTACAAGGGTCTCGTTCATCGCATTAAGCCATTCATAAAGTTAAAAAAATCGCGCGAAGTATAACATCCTAATGACTTCGTTGTAATAGGAGAACGGCGTTAGCCCCACCAAACGCAAAATGATTTGACATCGCGATATCGATTGATTGAGCACGCGCCTCATTAGGGACATAGTCTAAATCACAATCTGGATCAGGATTAGTTAAATTAATTGTGGGTAATAAAACATCATGTTGCAAACTCAAGGTCGTTGCAATAATTTCCATTACACCCGCGGCACCAATCGCATGTCCTGTCATCGATTTCTGTGCGGTAATCGGTATCTGATAAGCCTTGTCTGCAAAAACAGCTTTAATCGTTGCTGTTTCGGTCGTATCATTTAAGGTCGTTGCCGTGCCATGTGCATTAATGTATTGCACATCATTGGGACTCAACCTTGCATCATCTAACGCTGCCCGCATCGCTTTCATTTGACCAACGCTGCTTGGTGCCGTTAAGTGGTGAGCATCGCAACTCGCGCCAAAGCCAATAATTTCAGCTAATATTTTTGCACCTCGCGCTTTAGCATGATCATAATCTTCTAAAATCAATACCCCAGCACCGTCAGCCATCACCATGCCATCGCGTTCCAAATCAAACGGACGACAAGCCAGCATTGGTTGCTCATTATTTGTGGACATCACCCGCAATTTACACCAAGCCGCCATCACCGTTTCCCAAAGCAAGGACTCAGCACCACCACACAGGGCCACGGATAATCTCCCTTGTGAAATTTGCTGATAAGCCTGACCAATAGCCTCCGCTGAAGAAACACAGGCATTGGAAATCGTCATATTCGGTCCTGTTAACCCATATGCGATGGCAATATGATTGGCAATAGAATTAGGCATCCCTCGAATCACCGACAAAACAGGAATTTTTCGCCAACCTTCATTATAAAAAGCGCGATAAGAAGACTCTTGCTCAGGTGTCCCACCTAAACTAGATCCAATAAAAGTGCCGGCATCACATAACTCGGCAGAAGTTAAACCAGCGTCTTGTATAGCCTGATGCGCACAAAATAAAGCATATTGTGCAACCCGTGGAAAGCGTTTATTATTAGAAAATTCAGGCAAGTGATCTAATGAAAAGTCACGAATTTCCCCTCCAATTTGCGTAGTATAAGGACTGGGATCATAAGATTGGATTCGTTGAACCCCACACTGACCTTGAGTTGCAGCCTCCCAAAAAGACTTCACGCCACAGCCAATTGAAGAGACAATCTCCATACCTGTAATCACAACACGCTTTTTCATATCACCTCAAATCAGCCTTCCCTAACACCACGCCGGGCACATAGGGTGTACTTACAATTCTACAAGAGATCTATTATCCTGACCGAAACAAGCGAATTGTGAATACACCCTAGTAAGAGTAGAAAATTAAGTAAAAACCAATACTAATTGGCCAATAGAAAAGGTGTCAAGTAAATTAAAGGCTGTTTACATTTCAGCATAAAGCGCGGGACGTAGACAGATTCAATGAAACGTTGTACTAAGATTACGAGAGAAATAACTTCTTATTTTAATAAAGCAACGGGAATAACCCAATAATCATGCTGCACATCAATCACAAAACCATTGCGCAAATACAAGTCAACGGCATTTGATGCGTTATCTGTCGCGACATCCAATCGACATTGGGTTGCCCCCTCCAAAATAGCGAGATGAATACTTTTCGCTAATAACTCACAACCTAAGCCTTGTTTTTGAAATGCCGGCAAAATAGCAATATCTGAAAAATAAGTTACCCCTTGCTTATCATGACGCAAATGCGCTTTCCCGATTATTTTGCCCTGATATCTTGCTACCAACAAGTGATAACTTGCATCATTCAGCCAATACACAAATTGATTAGCGGTCACATAAGGATCAGGTTCAAAGCAAACCTCATTCATCATAACTAATTGCTCAATATCATCCACAGTCGCGGTCGCAATTACCAAACGATCACTTGAAATCAATGCTGGTTGAATCCCTCGCGTCATTTGATATTCACTTCCTTTCAACTCAAAGCCCTTTTGCTTCAAAAAGGTTGCATCAAGTGAAGCCGGAACTGAAAATATCACTCGCTTAATTGGCTTAGAACTCAACACCGATATTGCCGCCATTAAAAGTGACCGAGCGACCCCTTGACGCCGATGCGCAGGATGTACCAACAAACTCACTTCACAGGCATCTTCATAGAAAAAGAAAAGTCCCAAAAATCCGATTAATGATTGCTTTGTTAATATGGGCTTATCGGCTGAAGTGGGCTCAGGCGTAACAACTTGTTGATAATATAAAAAATTGTTTTTATCTCGCTTCGCCGCGAGAAGATGGAGATAACAAAGCGGACTACCCCCGTCAACCTGCTCACAAGCAGATATTAAGCCATCTAATTCAGCAAGTTGCGAAGGGGAGAGCTGGTCATTATGGTGGATCACTATCTTATCCGATCCGATTAAACACGAATCGCAAGGAGACTCAAAACCACTTCCAGAGTAATGAGAATAATGACAACGATTTCTAGATGATGCGCATGTCGATTTTCAAGATAGCCGTTAAACATAGCAAAAATTTCATTTAACGTATCCAAACGATGATTAATGGCATTAACCCGCCGTTGCACATGAAGATACCGCTCTAACATCGTATAATAGTCTTCCAGCGTCGGATGCTGCCAAAAATACTTCGGGTGATATAGAAAGTTACTGATAAGATTCATTTCACTTTTTGCACCCAAAATTTCACCAATAATTTGTCGGATTTTATTGCGCTTAATCGGCATTTTACCGGTATTAGACAAGTGCTGAATAATAGGCGTATATTTTTCGATGATCGCTTCAATGATGGTTTCAAAATACTGTAATTTAACTGACTGCGAGAATCCATAAGACAAACTGAGCTTTAGTTCATCGTTATCAATTTCGATCGTCATACAATCTACATCAAAAAAATCGTGGGGTTCTATCGATGTTTTATCACCCACACGATAACTACATTGATCTCGCACACGAAAAGAAACCAGCTTATCGGCAAATGGTTTAATAATCTCTAAATGTGAATCAATGCGATAGCGTTTGACGCCCCAAGAGACAACCGTACCATTTTTGAAAACAAAAATAGTAAAAGGCTCCGCCTCAAGTGAGGTCAGCTTTAAGACATCGCGCGAACGAACAGACAAATAACCAAGCTTAGTGGCCTTTAAATGACTATCGAGACGCGATAAGTCAATACTTTTAGCAATACAATAACTCAAACATTCCATAAATAGACTCAATCCGCTTTACTATTCAACACGAAGAACAAAGTCGAAATAGGGGTTTATTGGTTGAGTATACCATATTTTACGCGTCAGCGGTTTCTTTCTCTTTTGCCGAATAAGCTTTTTTACGATCCGATTGACCACAAAGCCACTGAGGACAAACTTCTAAAACTTCGGCGATATGATTTAACTGAACTTGTGATGGCAGCAAATGCCCAAAAATCATCGCATGCGCCAAATGGGCATTCACCCCAAAAACCTTACAGACAGCTTTTGTTTTGTCGCTAAAATCATCAGGAAATCCCGCTAATGCCAACTCCCGATTGAAACGTTCCGTAAATAATTTACTATTCATTTTTTCGCTCCTTGAAAAAATTGATATATTTAGACCTCTTTCAAAACGCTACTTCACTGGGGTTGCTAAAGAGATCTATTCCATCTATCCAGAACTTCAAATGCTATACAGCGATATCTTTAGTCTTGAAATTTATCAATAAGACTTATTTTCTTATAACTTATTTTTGTGCTGGAGCAAAGTGTTTTTATAAAAATTATCAAAAACCAGGAGCTGTTTACATTTCGTCCCTCTACGTCCCGCGCATAAAGCATGGGACGTTGGTGTTTTATGCTGAAATGTAAATGCCCCCTACTTCTCTTCCTTTTTATAAAAATTCAAATTCAAATCTTTGGCAGCCTTCACATCATCAAGTCGTTTGACAGGTAATGTATGGGGCGCATCATGCAATAGCTCGGCGTTTGTTTGCAATTCATCATGAATTTTTTTCATTGCCTCAATAAAACGATCGAGCTCTTGTTTGCTTTCAGTCTCCGTCGGCTCAATCAACAAGCACTCTGGAACCAACAACGGAAAGTAAGTTGTCGGGGCATGAAATCCATAATCCAACAATCGCTTCGCGAGATCCATCGCACTGACATTGAAAGATTTTTTTTCTTGACTTAAGGTCAAAATAAATTCATGACTTGCACGACGCTCAGGGTAGGCCGGTTTGAAGCCAACTCGGCTTAATTCCGCCAGCAAATAATTTGCATTCAGAGTGGCATATTCAGCAACGCGATGCAGACCCTTTTGACCCAGTACCCTAATATAAAAATAAGCACGTAATAAGATACCCGCGTTACCCATAAAGCAAGATAAGCGACCGATGCTTTGTGGGTAGTCTGCCTTCGTAGCCCAACGGTACTTTACCTCGTCATGACGCTCATCCTTCACAACGATAGGTAAGGGTAAATAAGGCAACAAACGCTTACCAACCGCTACCGGACCTGCACCTGGACCGCCGCCGCCATGCGGTGTAGCAAATGTTTTATGCAAATTCAAATGCATCACATCAAAACCCATGTCGCCGGGTTTCACTTTACCCAAAATGGCATTCAAATTAGCGCCATCATAATAAAGAAGGCCACCAGCCTCATGCACCATTTCAGCCACTTCTTTAATTTGACGCATAAATAATCCAAGGGTGGATGGATTAGTCAACATAATCCCTGCCGTTTTTGGGCCAAGCTTACTTTTTAAAATAGCTAAATCAATATCGCCATTTTTAGCCGTGGGAATCTCGATGACTTTATAACCACACACTGCTGCCGAGGCAGGATTGGTACCATGTGCCGCATCAGGGATCAACATTTCATCCCGAGTCAAATCACCGCGCGCCTCGTGATAAGCCTTAATCATAGCAACCCCAGCAAATTCACCTTGAGACCCCGCCATCGGTGTCAAGGAAATGCCTGCCATGCCGGTAATGTCCATAAGAGCCAACTGCAAGTTATAAATAGTCTCTAAAAAGCCCTGGCTCACGGCATCTCTTGTTAAAGGATGACGATTAATGAACCCCCCTATTGAGGCAGCCTTATGAACACCGCGCGGATTATATTTCATCGTGCACGAGCCTAAAGGATAAAACTGACTATCAATCGAAAAATTCAGTTTGGAAAGTCGCGTATAATGCCGAACCACCTCTAACTCAGAGCAAGCAGGTAACCGTGGCTTTTGTTGCCGTAACAAATGGGCGGGAATGGCTAACTTCTCTGGACTACGCATCTCGGGGATTTGCGCAAATGCTTGGCGATTTAATTGTGAGTGTTCGAAAATTAGCATAACTTGCCCTCCGTGTTGAGGATGATGTCTTTTAGTGCATCACTATGTTTGACGGGACTAAATTCGGTAATCTGATATTCTGCAATTTCAGCCAAAAGAAATGGATCCTTGCTAATAAAGGCCTCAACGGCTGATTTATCTTTACCTGTCGCAATAATAATCCCGCCGGTTCGTGGATTCATTGGGCCCGACGCCAGCAATAAACCCTGCCGGTAATAGTATTCGAGATGCTCTCGATGAGCGCTTAAATAATGATCCACTTCGGCTATTGGCACCTTATAAGTTAATTGGATAATAAACATGAAGTGCCTCTGGTTTGTTTAATCATAATTTGTGCTAATGCCTCAGCATAACGTTCAATATCCGCCGCTGTACGCATTTCTGTAGCGCATACCAACAAGGTGTTTTGTAATGCGGGATAATGCGACTCAATCGCATAGCCACCTTCAATGCCTAACTGTCCTAACTCAGTCAAAATAGCATCCACCGGTCGATCAAACTGTAAAACAAGCTCATGAAAATATGGCGCAGAAAAAACACGATTCACACCATCAATTGCCGTTAAACGAGCAGCCAGTTCTTGCGTATTCAAGTGACAATTCATGGCGACTTGGTGCAACCCTTCCGCCCCTAAAAGACTCATATGTATGGTGGCAGCAGTAACCAATAAACCTTGATTCGTACAAATATTAGAAGTCGCCTTCGCTCGACGAATATGTTGCTCACGAGCTTGTAGTGTCAATGCATAACCGACTTTACCTTCTTTATCGACGGTTTGACCAATCAAGCGCCCAGGCATCTGTCGGACATATTCAAGCTTTGTACTAAAAAAACCAAAATAAGGCCCACCTGAGGCCATGGGCACGCCCAATGGCTGGCCTTCGCCACAAACAATATCAGCACCATGCTCACCCCATTGCCCAGGCGGCTTCAATAAGCCCAAGGCAACAGGATTTACAGATGCAATACAGATAGCGTCATGCTCATGCGCCCAATCAGCTAACGCATCCACAGCCTCTAAACAACCAAAGAAATTAGGTTGAGGAATTATCAATGCCGTCACTGGTTCACTTTTATAAGCATCTAGTGCGGTTAAATCAGTAATACCTTGCGCCCTATCAAAGGGCAGCGTGCTCATCTCTACATCATGATTACGCAAAACCGTTTCTAAAGTTTCACGATAAAAAGGATGAATGGAGCCGGCAATTAAAATACGATGCGTTGTCGTTTGTGACTTATGAAGTCGCAATGCCATCAACACAGCCTCAGCTAATGCAGAGGCACCATCGTACATCGACGCATTGGCAACTTCCATGCCGGTCAATTCTGCAATCATGGTTTGAAATTCATACAACAATTGCAAAGTACCTTGACTCGCCTCGGCCTGATAAGGTGTATAAGCAGTTAGAAACTCCCCTCGAGAAGTAATATCCCACACAGCCGCTGGAATATGATGTTCATATGATCCCGCACCAATAAAACATATACCTTGCTTATTTTTCGCAGCTAATTGATTAGCAAGCTGCAACATGGCCATTTCATTCATCCCAGCAGGTATGGTTTTCAATGTTTCATTACGTAATGAAGCAGGAATTTCATCAAACAAAGTTTCAATGGCGTCAACCCCTATCGATTGAAGCATTGCTTCCGTATCCTTAGGTGTGTGCGGAATATAAGGCATGCTTAGTGCTCCCCAGCAATTTGGTGATGATATTCATCAGCGCTCAATAATTCAGATAGCTCAGCCGGATTAGTTGGCTTAATCTTTACTAGCCAACCCGCACCTAATGGATCAGTATTCACCAGACTGGGATCTTCGGTCACCTCATGATTGACGGAAATTACCGTTCCACTAATTGGCGCATAAAAATCAGATGCCGCCTTAACCGACTCAACAACACCCAACTCATCACCCGCTTGAACCTGCTTGCCTTCATCAGGTAATTCAATAAAGACTAAATCCCCCAAAAGTTCTTGTGCATGCTCAGTGATACCAACAATCATTGGCTCTTGATTGGGCTGAACCCACTCGTGAGTTTTTGTAAATTTGATATTTTCCATAGACTAGGTTCCTTTATAAAATTTTTCCATGTTTAACGAATCTCGGTTTTGTTACCGAGGCTTGATGCGGTTTACCGCGAATATCAACCATCACGTTGTCCACAACGCCCACCGGAATCCGAGCTAAAGCGATAGACTTACCCAAGGTTGGTGAAAAAGTACCACTGGTCACCACGCCATTGGCATGACCTGGCACCAAAACAGTCTGTCCAGCACGCATAATTCCTTTATCATTTAAGATAAGACCAACTAACTGACGTGACACACCCTGATCTTTTTGCGATATCAACGCACCCATACCAATAAAATTACGATCTTCCGGCGCCCATTTGACAACCCAATTTAGTCCGGACTCTAATGGTGTCGTCGTTTCATCCATGTCCTGGCCATAAAGCATCATGCCCGCCTCTAGTCGCAAGGTATCACGTGCACCTAAACCACAAGGCTTCACGCCCGCGGCTAATAATGCCGACCATAAGGCATTAATTTGTGTCGCTGGTAACAAAATCTCAAAACCATCTTCACCGGTATAGCCGGTTCGAGCAAAAAACCAATCATCCACATCAACACACTCAAAATAGGTTAATGTCGAGATCGCATCAACTTGAGATGGGGATAAGACGGTGTTTAATTTTGCAATCGCCTCAGGCCCCTGAACCGCAAGCATGGCAAGCTCTCTACGCTCTTGTAAACCAACAGCGAATCCTTGGCTCTTATTTTGAATCCAAGCCAAATCATGATCGCGCGTAGCTGAATTTAAGACTAAACGATAATTATCTGTTGCTCGCTGGTAGACAATAAGATCGTCGATAATTCCGCCATGCTCATTGCACATACAGGTATATAAAGCCTTGCCATTATGCTCAAGTCTATCGACATCATTAGTTAATAATCGGCGTAAGAATTGCCGACCGCCCGCGCCCAATATATCAAGTACTGTCATATGGGACACATCAAACATCCCAGCACTTTGACGAACAGCATGATGCTCGTTCAATTGAGAGCCATAATGAAGTGGCATCATCCAGCCATGAAAATCAACCATGTTTGCCCCAGCAGCAATGTGTGAATCATAAAGTATGGTTTTTGCGGTCATTTAAAGCTCCTCGTCCTGAATGGGAAGTAACTGCTCACGCTTGCCGCGGGATGCCGTGATGGGTAAGGGCAAGCAGTTACAATTGAAAATGATTATACTCGCTTCGAAGGGCCGAACAAGTAGATCGCTATTGCAAATTTGTTGCATTCAAAAAGCGCTTAAGCGACGGAGAGGGAGAAACGCTGAAGATCTACTCATCCGCACCTCCGCCTCGACGGAGATAGACTCAGCAAGTACAGTCTCCCCATACCCGAAGCAACGGAAATAATGAAGAAAGAAAATTATTTTGGGGCATAATTGAAATGACTTTTGTGGTATCGTTAAAACACAAATAATAATATTAGATAGCGTATTCAATGATTGTACAAATTTTTAGTGATGGGGCATGTCGTGGTAATCCAGGACCTGGCGGCTGGGGGGTGCTATTACGCTACGAAGGCCATACAAAAACACTTTACGGTGCAGAGTCACATACAACCAATAATCGAATGGAGCTCATGGGCGCCATTAAAGGGCTTGAAACCTTGAAAAAGCCTTGTCCAGTAGAACTATATACTGACTCTCAATATGTTCGTAAAGGCATGATCGAATGGATGGCCAATTGGAAGAAAAATGGCTGGCGCAATGCAAAAAAAGAACCCGTCAAAAATGCGGACCTTTGGCAATTACTCGACCAACAGGCGGCACGTCACCAAGTAACCTGGCATTGGGTGAAAGGGCACTCGGGCCATCCGGAAAACGAACAAGCCGATCAACTGGCCAACCAAGCTATTGACGAGCTGCTGCAAGAGCTGGAGCTTTAAAATATGCGACAATTATTTTTAGATACGGAAACCACAGGTATCGATCCCAACAGCGGGCATCGCATTATCGAAATTGCCTGCGTTGAACTCATTGATCGAGAGTTAACAGGCAACCATTATCACCAATATTTAAACCCTCAGCGCAAAATTGATGAGGGTGCATTTCGCGTTCATGGTTTAAGCGAATCTTTCTTACAAGATAAACCTTTATTTTCGGAAATTGCGCCAGCTTTTATGGCCTTCATCGAAGACGCCGAATTAGTCATTCATAATGCACCATTTGACTTAAGTTTTTTAGATGCCGAACTTAAAAAAATAAAATGGCCTAGTAGAATAAATGACCATTGCACGATTCTCGATACACTCGTATTAGCCCGTAAAAAGCACCCTGGTCAACGCAACAACCTAGACGCATTATGCAAGCGCTACGATATTGATAACTCCAAAAGACAATTCCACGGCGCATTACTTGATGCAGAAATTCTATCTGCTGTTTATTTGGCCATGACAGGCGGGCAAGGAAGCTTATTTGATGCGCTATCAAGTCAGGCAAAAGAACAAAATGACTCGCCATTGATCAAAGGCCACCCGACCCTATCAGCCAACACGCCGATCATCATGCCAACCCCTGAAGAACTAACCGCACACCAAGATTTCGTGAGTTTTTTAATCCAAAAATCAAAGGTGGACCGATGGCACACATAAAAAAAATCAGCTTTATCGGCTATGGTCATATGGCAAAAGCCATCGCAAAACCACTATTATGTTGCGCTGACTACAAAATCTACGCCGCATCACCCTCCCTAAAGAATGCCACCACCGACGAAGGGTTAATAACCAACCCGGGTAATTTAGCGATATTACCTGATTCCGATATAGTCATCCTAGCGGTTAAACCTAAAGATATGGCAAGCGTATTATCGGAAATTAACTCGCATATCCCCAAGCCAGCTGTTGTCATTTCAATTGCTGCCGGCTTAAAACTATCCTGGTTCAAGACAAGATGCCGCGAAGAGCAAGCCATTGTTCGTAGTATGCCCAACCTACCCGTAGCTATAAATGAAGGCGCCACGCCTTTAATCGCCAATCAATGGGTCACCCCGGCTCAACAGGCCCTTGTCACAAACTTATTTAAGAAAACAGGCATGATAGTTTGGACTAAAGACGAAGCCGATATTGATCGCTATACAGCCCTATCTGGCAGTGGTCCCGCCTATGTTTTCCAATTTATTCATGCTCTCATTAAAGGCGCTGAGCAACTTGGGATCACACCGGATCAAGCCAAAAAATTTGCATTACAAACGGTCTGTGGTGCCGCCCATTTAGCACAAGGCAGCCCCCTTGAAATGGACGCCCTCATTGATCAAGTCGCCTCAGCGAAGGGTACAACTGCCGCCGCGCTCGCCATTTTCCAAGAAAATGACTTTGAGGGCATGGTCTCCAAAGCCATGCATACGGCCCACACACGCGCAAAAGAGTTAGGGCTAGAATAATCAGCCGAAAAAAGGATATTGAAAACAAGGAGCAGCTAAGTATGACATTAGCACGACGATTTACGCCTCTTACATTACTGATGCTCAGTATCAATGGTATGGTCGGATCTGCATGGCTGTTTGCCCCATTATATGCCGCTAAAATTGCTGGCTCAGGCGCAATTATCGCTTGGCTAATCGGTGGGTTAGCCACTGCTTTAGTCGCCCTGACGTTTGCGGAATTATCGGTCATGTTTCCAGTGGCTGGTGGCACGGCACAAATTCCTCAATTAAGCCATGGGACACTCACAAGCTTCATTGTCAGTTGGACCGCTTGGCTATCCGCTCTCACCATGGCACCCATTGAAGTACAAGCCATTTTGCAATATGCCTCAACCTATTTTACGTCCTTAGTTTATGACGTCCATGGGACACCCCTTTTAACCAGCATCGGCTTTCTATGGGCAACCATACTCATGGCGCTATTTTGTATCATTAATATCGCGAGCTTCAAAGGCTTAGCACGCTTTAACTTTATTTTATTCACCTTTAAAGTAGCCGTCATCATTCTGACCGTCATTGCCTTAATTCATACGCAATTTAATCTGATCAATTTTAGCGATCTGGGCTCCTCTGTGGTTTCAACTCAGGGCTGGCATGCCATTTTAACAGCTGTCGCATCAGGCGGCGTTGCATTTGCATTCACCGGATTCAAGCATGGCGTCGAATTAGCCGGCGAAGCAAAACACGTTGCCCTAAGCATCCCCTTAGCCATCGTTGGCTCCGTTTTCGGGTGCTTAGTTTTATATTTAGGCTTGCAAATTGCTTTTCTTGGTGCCATTCAACCCCATAATATAATCAAAGGTTGGGCCAGCCTATCATTTGTCGGGGATGCAGGCCCTTTTGCTGGATTAGCCGCAGGACTTGGCCTGGCTTGGCTGGTAAAATTATTATATATCGATGCGGTAGTATCCCCTGGCGGAGCTGGATTAGTTTATGTCACCTCAACTGCCCGGATACTTTATGCCATGAGTGAAATCGGCTATATGCCACGATGGTTAGCTTATTTAAATAAAAAAGATTTTCCAGTAGTAGCCATCGGCGTTAATTTTATTTTGGGAATGTTTTTATTTTTACCACTCCCTGGCTGGCAGGCTATGGTAAGCTTTCTTGTATCTGGCATGGTCATATCTTACGCACTAGGGCCTATCGCCTTATATTGCATGCGCCTTGAGCTACCCAACCGTCCTCGCCCATTTCGCCTTCCTGCCGCTGGATTTTTATGCCTGCTCGCCTTTTATTTTTGTAATTTATTAAGTTATTGGACCGGCTGGGAAACCATTTCCAAATTAGCAGTTGCCCTCGCCATTGGGTTGGCTTTATTTACAATAGCTTGTTGGCAAGGCAAACTGAAAACAACTAATCTTGGCCTTCAATCGGCACGCTGGCTGATTCCGTATTTATTAGGACTGATGACTATCTCTTATTACGGATCTTTTGGGGAAGGGCGCCACGTGATTGGCTTTGGTCTGGACTTTATTATCATCGGCCTATTTAGCCTCATCATCTTTTATCTGGCTATTAAGCACCGCTCACCGATTTTAGATCCAGAGCATCTAGATGAACACTTGGCAAAAATTGCGCTTCATTAAGATCTATTCAAAAGCAACTCAGCCATAGAGTGGCCTGCAACAAAGAATAACTGTTCAAGCTCCCCTCATCCGCCGCGTTGCGGCACCTTTTCCCCTTGTCCGGGGCGAAAGGAAGGATCTGCAAACTGCCCTTAAATGCGTTAATAAAATCTGCTTACTGACTGAAATATCGGTGTACACTGAGTCTATTCGACTATACACGCTGTATTGAAGCAATACCCTCACCAAATGAAATGCTCTGACCAAGCCGTAGATCAGACTGCCAATGAATCCGCTTACCCTCTGCAAATAGAAGAATAACCGTAGAGCCTAATTTAAAATGGCCCATTTCATCCCCCTTTTGTAAGGTGATCGTTTGGGTTAAATCATCATATTGATAAGTCATTGTGACATGACTCCGATATAAATCACCATGCCAGGTTGTTGCAATAGAACCAACAACTACCGCACCAACAAGGACCATGGCCATCAATCCAACGTCCGTATCAAAAAAAACAACTAGTCGCTCATTTTGAGCAAATAATTTAGGGATCGCGCGCGCCGTCATGGGTTGAACCGAAAATAATTTTCCAGGGACATGAACCATTTCACGGACATCGCCCTGCAAAGGCATATGGATTCGGTGATAGTCTTTAGGCGAAAGATAAAAGGTTGCAAATTGCCCTGCATAAAATAATTTAGCCAAAGCAGCATCGCAGGCTAGTAACTCTTCAACGCCATAAGACCGCCCTTTGGCCTGGATAAATTGCCCCTGTTGAATAGAGCCAAACTGACTCACGACCCCATCTACCGGAGAAATAATATCAACTGAAGCAATTGGCCGATGTTTTGATTTTAATTGACGAATAAAAAAATCATTAAAGCAAGCATAAGCTTTTGGATTTTCTTCTTGTGCCAATTGCATATTGACCCCATAGCGGGCAATAAAATCAGAAATCAAAAAATTTTTAATCCACTTCACGCGGCAATTGGCCATCAACCCCGCAAATAAAGTCAATGCGCGCTTAGGCAATAAATATTGTGGGAGCGTTTTTATAAAATCTATATGCATTAAGAGAACCTTTCTATACTCATAAACATTAAAATGAAATCGAGGCCGCCATCGGCTCTATCTGATAGGGCAATATTAACTGACCAGCCCATTTTTTGGCTATCCGCTGAAAAAGATCCGAAGCAAGATATTTCAGAGCTTGCAGTTTATCAATCTCCGCCACCAACGCAAAGCTCTCATTCCTTTTTTTATCAGGATGCTCACGTATATCGATTTGCATCGCATCAAAAATTATTTCGAATAAACCGCGATTTAAAGAAGCCGCACTTAATCCTCCGGACTCATTACATCCCCCTGTCATAAAAATCAAGCCTAAAACATGTGAATGTCTTAATGATGGATCTTCCAAATATTTGCGAACTGTTGGCTCCCGACAGGTAAACAATCTAAAGACATTAAAAGAATAAGGCCTATAAGGGCCTAAAGCCTGATTGACCAGCTCATGAAATTTATCTCGTGGTATCTCATCCACCCAATGATACATCGCATGATAAAAGCTCACCTCTTTCCGATAGGTATAGATATGCGTAAATCGCTCATCTTGCCTAACATAACTACGTGCCGCTCCCATATAAAGAACTGAATCAAATATTTTTTTGTGCAAAGCCTCTTCTATACACTGAAAGTCATATTCAATTTGTGACTTCGCCGAATTTAACACCTCGGGCAACAACTCGACTAAAATTAACGTATTTAATGAATTAGACTCCAGCCCATTCGTACTTAATATACTCGCTAAAATATTCGCACCATCATGGTTTCCTTGTGGATCTTCCTCTGTTTGCTCCCGTTTTAAAATACGTTCAAGATAAGCAAGAACTTCTTGATCTCGAGTGCGATTTGCTAATGGATTAAAATAGCTCGGCTTATATTGTTTAATTGCAGAACGAATACCCTGCATGATAAGTGGCATCGAGCAAGGTCTGGCTGCCCAATCAAATAAAACCGTCAAATACTCTTGAATGACATGTGAGTCATCCCAGGATCGAGCGATACTTGGCAACGCTGGATACGCAACCCAAGGAATCTCCTCATTTGGGGCGTATGAAATATAACTCGACCAATTTAATCGGCCATGTAAATCTTTCACCGCATCATTAATCATCAAAAATGACTTATGCCATTCGGCATGAGATTGAAAATTACTCGCTATTTTTCGATCATACTGCTTTATTAATTTCTCCAAATGACGACAAAAATCTAAATTTGCTTGCTCGATCATGTGACCCGTTAATGAAGGAAAAACAGAGGAGATCCCCCAATAATCCTGACAAATTTGAATAAACCCATGCAGATATTTTTCTAATACCGCTAAACCGGGGACATCTTGCCCCCTTATTGCTTCGCTCCCTATATCAACCAACTGCCAACTTGTGCCCGCTACCGCTTGCTTGAGCACATTAAGATGCAAGACCAACAACTTCACTCGCGGTCGATAACTGTCTCGCCAGATCTGATGCATTTTTTGCAACATAAAATTTAAATTAAAATGAGTCTCTTGAGGGGTGTCTTTCCACAAGTGGTTTTGTTCTGTAGCCCAAGCGAGCGTATTGATATAGGCAGCAGGTCCTTTTGCAATAAATTGATTAAAGGAGGAAATCATCAACCCGCCACTATTCGCCTCACACCCAGAATAGTAAACAACCTCTCGATAAAGCTCGTCGTATTCTTGTTGGAATAATCGCAACATCATTTGATAAAAAGGCGCTTTATTCGTCTCATCATTAAAAAGCGCTGGATAGTTTTCTGTTAATCCCGCCACACCAACCGCATCTAATGCTTTAAAATCTAATGGAAGTTTGCCTAAATAAAGCTTTAAACGAGCCTCTAACATCACTGGATTATAGGTTAAAAGGTGAACCAAAAGTCGCTCAGCAGTCTGCTTATGAAACTCCGCTGATTCGACTAATGCTAAAAATGCATGCCGTGATGCATATAGCTTAAACGGATTACCATTCAGGGGGATAAGATTTGTTGGCCAATGTACACGCCCATCAATCAATGGAAAGTTATCTAAATAATGTTTCAATAACGCCATCATTTTAGGCATAATGCTTCGAAAAACCCCATCATACCCGCTCCGAAAACCCTTCATATAGCAAGTGTAAGAGTAAAAACTCATATCATTATCAATGATAAAACTTTCACGCTTGTTACGCGTCTTATCGTAGCGCAAACCAAAATTACCCGGATGTCGATCGTCGCATTTCATCAGCATGGCAGCGACCAAAATAATAGCAATTTGATGAGACAATAAAGTTTCTAACGAAGGATTAGCTAAGGCATTTCGCTCAGGATCTACGGGTGGATCTGCCCCAAAAGTCAGCAACGGAACAAAATCAACGATGAGTAATGATACCGTGCCTACAATTTCTTGCTTTTCATCAAAAACAAGGCGGTCTTCAGCTGCATACTCACCCAAAGCCATTTGCAACCAGACGCTTACGGCCACAGAAAATGTGGCCAAGATAGGAGGATAATGATGATCAAGGGCTTTGTAAACGCCCTGTCGAAGCTGTCCGGAAGCATCAACCCATTGAACTGTTTTAACCGGATGCCCCGAAGGGGGTAGTGCAAGATCCAGTGGCTCGAGATCTGCAAATCGAATCGCCCTAGTAGCCGGGAGGGTCATAATACATTCCTTTGCGCTCATCAGGAGAGTTTTATATTAGCCAGAAAAATCATGGAAACTCAATAGGTCTTCGTCATATACCTGCCAATAAACAACGAGAAAAAATTTAATTAACTGATTGACTGCAATTCATCCTCAAACCCAAAAAAACGCAAGTCCTTAATACGATAAGGAAATAAAATACCATCCAAATGATCACATTCATGCAGCAATACTCTTGCATGAAAATTTTCGGCAATTCTTTCAATATATTGCCCATTCACATCATACCCTTGATATCGAATTTTTTTATATCTTGGCACGAGCCCCCTAAGCCCCGGGACACTTAAACAACCTTCCCAGCCATCAACAAGTTCAGCTGAAAGAGGCTCTATAATAGGATTTATTAAAACCGTAAAAGGAACTGGCGATTCGTTTGGATATCGTGGATTAGTTTCAAAACCAAACATGATGATCCGTAGACTAACGCCAATCTGAGGCGCAGCAATACCAACGCCTCCTTCAGCTAGCATGGTATCACGCATATCATCTATAACCTGTTTTAACCTCCCGTCGCGAAAATCGACTATCGGACGGGAGGGAGAAGACAATTGTTGATTACCCATTCTTTGAATGACTTGAACAGCCATATTTAGCGCATCTCCAACTATTGTGCCGAAAATATTTTCTCGTCATAGAAACAAGCGACGTCAAGTGCTTACTCATTACTCACCTATGAACAGGAGCAGGAGCTGGGGCAGGTGACCGAGCAGGAACTGCGGCAGGCGACATCTGTTTCTGAATATTAGGTACAGCCGCCCTAGATGAGGGGGGGGCGAAGCTTTAACACCACCTGTGGAAGCACCTTGGGAAGCACTTAAGACCACAGTACTTAACAAACAAGTCATTAGACCAAAAATAAATTTGATTTTCATATTTTCTCCATTGAAATATCCATTTCCAGAAAGAGCAAGCAATTGCCCTCCATATTAACAATATGACTGATAAACAAATAAAAATCAACGCGACATGACCCTCAGCCTGAATCGAGACCCCATTCACCTTAATTGCATGAAAGGAACAGCTATTTACTTGGCGGGATTGGTTTTAGTGCACCATCATGTGACAGTGAGGTTAATGACTCGGTCTTTTTATTGGCATGTAATGCTGACTTTATATCCTGTCCTAGCGATTTTTTATCAGCAGCAACTGAGTCGAACTTTTTAGGTAAATTGGGAGACCGGCTAGCACTAACATCTTTTATATTTTGAGAGCCACCCGGCAGGATCGCCATATTTCGGCCAAACAATAACTGATTAAACTGCATCAAAGTATCAACATCAGGGAACGTCAAATCAAGCTGCTTCGGTGGACCCGAAATAATCTGCGCAGAAAATAAGGCCTCAGGAAAAGGGCTTGTCGAGTTTTTAGGCCAGCGTTTTCTCAAATCGTCAACAAATGCTAAAAATTGTGCTTTTATTTGGGCTAAAGGAACTAAAGAAACAAGATAATCCCCAGCATCTAAATGACCCTTAACAAGAAAGGTTGATAATTTGATTCTTATACCTGCCGACGAAGAGACAGGCTCTAAAGCTAATGCTTTATCATAAAGTGTTTTTTTCCGTGGCTCATCTAAGATCTCTAAGACTCTTTGAATTTTCAATAAATTCGAATTCAGTAACGCCTTTAACCGCGCATCCTTAAGGAAAGCCTCATTTTGTTCGCTTAGCCGTCCCTGAAGCATCTTTAGCGCAGCATTAAACTGATGATTTAATGCCGTCAGCGAATCCTTATAAAGCTCACTGTGCTCTGGACAAGAACGAATCTGGTCGACTTTCTCAGCCATCGTTGAATCATTCAAAAAAGCCTTCATAAAATCGTAATGATTCATACTCAAACTTTCCTTCACCAAATGCGTCATAAGAATCTCCTGATACACTATCAAATTTTTGGCTAGTAGCTCATATCAAAGCACTCTTGTACGGACCTCTCAGTCAAAGATAAACTCACCTAAACGTCTATCCTCATATCCGCTTAAATAACTTTTATTTTGAGAAACAAACCATCCACCTGGATATTATAGCACCATAAACGACGAAATGTGTAAAAAAACGTCAAAAAAGACGGGCTAAAGAACTGGTCTTTGACCTTTTTTAACATAACACTTATACGTGTCGTCTTCGCTTTCGCTTCCAAATAACTTCCCTCCTTTTTTCCTTCTCCACGGACACGGGGAGAAGGTGCCGCATCGCGGCGGATGAGGGGGCATGAACAGTTATTTTTTGTTGCAGGCCACTCTGTGGCTGAGCTGATTCTAACTAACTTCAGTCCTGATATGATTTATAAAGGATCGTCATTGCGACCCAGAGCGGCTGCAAGGGGGAAGCAACCCAGTGACTTTTATTTAAAAGAAGGTCACTAGATTGCTTCGCCGCTGCGCGACTCGCAACGACGCTTTGACGTTAGTTTGGCGCGTTTGCCAGCCTCATGTCTAATCGCTCGCAAGGACGGTATATTAGTCAATTTTTCAAAAATGGCCAAAGTCTAGAAGAAAGCTGCTTAGACCATGGTGCTACGAAGCGTATTTACAGACAAAACAGCAATACTTCGCTCTGGATCGAGTGATTTCTTTAAAAAAAACGCACAAATTGCAATCGAGATGCTACAACTTCGTCACTAAAACTCACCCGCTTATTTTTCACCGGTGCAACCACCGGCCGAGTTAACGATATCACATCTTTAGTAGCCAATAACTCGTCGACTAAAATCACTTCCTGCTGTAATATAGCTCCTGCATGTCGGTTTTGAAATAAATGAAGCTCCTTTTGCAACGAAGCCAAAGGAAACTGGCTCACAATAACCGATGTATCAAGCATTGAAATCTTCCGCGCGTCAAACATATAGACAATATTTTGCAAATATTGCTCAAAATCATTCAACAAGTGCCCACGATAAACGCTGAACGTTACAGCTTTAATTGTAATATTAATGAAGTCAATGTGCTCCACTGATTGCGCTAAAAACCGCTTTAGAGGTGAGCGAAGCCTCTCACAAGCCAAGGAAAGCCTTTCATCAGTGGGCCTCATATCACCCCATCTCCTCTATTGCAGGTAAAAAAATGTAAAGGTCGATAAACAATACCCATCTCAACGATGTCTTGCGAACAAGCTGCAGGACGTCGGCATGGCGAATAGGTATAAGAAGTTACTAACTTCATCCGTTATAAAAAGCAGGAAGGAAATAATTTACGGCGTTTCAACAATCAATGCAGTTACATTTTGTAACCCACGTGGTAAACGATTGCCCCGACGCCCCCGCTCACCCTGATAGGCTGCCAAATCCGTCTTAGCTAAGGTAAAGTGACGTCGCCCGGCCTCAACCGTTAATATATCATTCGGCGCAAGCACTTGAAGCGCAACAACATACTCCTCTCGCGAAGCAACTTTTGAAGTTGGAATACTTATCATCTTATTACCCTTTCCACGCGCCAAGGTAGGTAAATCAGCAATTGGAAACAATAATAATCGGCCAGCATTGGTAGCGCAGGCAACGAGTGCCGTTGTTTTATCTCGTATCAATCGAGGTTGTAGGAGTTGACTACCGGGTACCAACTTAACACAAGCCTTACCGTTACGATTTTTAACATGTAAGTCCTGAATTTTAGCAACAAAACCATAACCCGCATCACTCGCAAGTAAAATGCAATCATCCGGATCACCGGCTGCCATCGCTTCAAATACCATTTTATCCGAAGGATTTAAACGACTCGTTAAGGGCTCACCCTGCCCCCGCGCAGAGGGAAAAGAATGTCCGGGTAAAGAATAAACCTTACCCTCACTGTCAAAAAATAAAATTTGTTGATTACTGCGCGCATTAATTTGTGATTTAAATGCATCTCCAGCCTTATAACTAAGCTCCGCACCATTTATATCATAACCTTTTGCGGCACGGATCCAGCCTTTGTCAGATAAAATAACTGTAATAGGCTCATTCGGTAAAACATCTTCTTCCTTCAATGCCTGCGACTCTCCACGCTCAACTAAAGGTGAACGACGCACATCACCGAACTGAGCGCGATCAGCTATCATTTCCGCTTTAATTAAATCCTTCAAGGCAGCTTGATCAGACAGTAACTTTTGTAAAGTTTGACGCTCTTTATCTAATTCATCTAACTCTGCACGCAAACGGACTTCTTCAAGCTTTGCCAAATGTCGCAACTTCATTTCAAGGATGGCTTCAACTTGACGCTCGCTCAAGTGAAATCGCTCCATCAAGACCGTTTTGGGCTCATCCTCTTCTCGAATAATCGCAATCACTTCATCAATATTCAGATAAGCGATTATCAGACCTTCTAAAACATGCAAACGCTCTAATATCTTCTCAAGACGATGCTCCAAGCGCTTGCGCACTGTCGCGATACGAAACACCAGCCACTCATTCAAAAGGGTTAATAACCCTTTTACTCGCGGTTTGCCATCTAGACCAATAACATTAAAATTAACACGATAACTGCGCTCTAAATCTGTCGTGGCAAATAAATGAGACATCACACCATCGATATCAACACGATTCGAACGAAGAACTATCACGATACGAGTAGGATGCTCATGATCAGATTCATCACGAATATCGTCAACCATAGGCAATTTCTTTTGCTGCATTTGTGCAGCAATTTGCTCTATCACTTTCGCACCTGACACCTGATAGGGTAGGGCATGAATAACAATTTGATGACTTTCATCTCGATAAATAGCGCGAAGTTTTACAGAACCTAAGCCTGTTTCATACATTGACCGAATCTGACTTCGTGGTGTAATAATTTCAGCAGCGGTAGGAAAGTCTGGAGCCTGAACATATTGGAGTAATGCGTCTAAGTCAGCATCAGGATGATCTAAAAGATGAATACAAGCATCAGCAATTTCGGTTAAATTATGCGGCAATAAGTCAGATGCCATTCCTACCGCAATACCCGTTGCGCCATTCAAAAGCAAATTAGGCAATCGCGCCGGCAATAATGCAGGCTCTTTCATCGTGCCATCAAAATTGTCATTCCAGTCTACTGTGCCGAGCCATAACTCAGACAACAATAAATCAGCATAAGGCGAAAGACGTGCCTCGGTGTACCGCATTGCAGCAAAAGACTTCGGATCATCGGGGGAGCCCCAATTACCCTGACCGTCAATAAATGGGTAACGATAAGAAAAGGGCTGGGCCATTAAAACCATGGCTTCATAACAAGCAGAATCACCATGAGGATGAAACTTACCTAAAACATCCCCTACGGTTCGAGCTGATTTTTTATGTTTAGCATTTGCGCCAAGACTGAGCTCTGACATCGCATAAATAATACGGCGCTGAACTGGCTTTAAACCATCAGCAATGTGCGGTAAGGCGCGATCAAGAATAACGTACATGGAGTAATCCAAGTACGCCTTTTCGGTAAAATCTGTAAGAGGCTTTCTCTCGACGATATCGTTCATTTAAAATGTTTTTTGATTTTCTGGATCGCGCGAATTTGAGCCACGGCTTGGGCTAACTCGGTTGCGGCCACAGAGTAATCAAAATCAGCTCCCTTATTTGCAATAGCTTCTTCTGCGCGTTGTTTGGCCGCCAAAGCTGCTGCTTCATCCAGATTATCGGCTCGCTCCACAGCATCAGCCAGCACGGTCACAGTGAAGGGCTGCACTTCCAGCATCCCTCCTGAAATATAATAAATTTCTTCTTGACCACCTGGCAAGTGAATTCTAACCTCACCAGGCCGTAACAATGTCAATAAAGGAGCATGACCCGGGTTAATGCCCAGCTCACCTAATTCGCCAGTAACCACTAACTTTTCAACGAGACCAGAAAAAATGGCTTTCTCAGCACTAACAATATCCAAATGAGTTGTAATCGCCATATTATCCTCTTGCCTCATAACGTTTTCGCTTTAGCAATGGCTTCCTCAATGCTACCGACCATATAAAATGCTTGCTCAGGCAGATCATCATAATCACCTGCAAGAATCCCCTGGAAACCATGAATCGTATCTTTCAATGAAACATATTTACCTGGTGAACCGGTAAATACTTCCGCAACGAAAAAGGGTTGCGACAAGAAACGTTGGATTTTCCGTGCACGAGAAACAACACGTCTATCTTCTTCTGATAGCTCATCCATACCTAAAATAGCAATAATATCCTTCAGCTCTTTATATCGCTGCAGCGTTTGTTGAACCCGGCGCGCTGTATCATAATGAACTTGTCCAACGATCAATGGATCCAACTGACGAGAAGTAGAGTCTAACGGATCAACCGCAGGATAAATACCTAATTCAGCAATTTGTCGAGATAATACAACCGTAGCATCCAAGTGAGCGAAGGTTGTAGCTGGTGATGGATCGGTTAAGTCATCCGCAGGTACATATACAGCCTGAATCGACGTAATTGAACCCGTCTTAGTTGACGTAATACGCTCTTGCAACATTCCCATTTCTTCTGCAAGTGTTGGCTGATAACCTACTGCTGACGGCATACGTCCCAACAAAGCAGATACCTCTACCCCGGCCAATGTATATCGATAAATATTATCAATAAATAACAATACATCACGGCCTTCATCACGAAACTTCTCAGCCATAGTTAAACCAGTTAATGCAACTCGTAAACGGTTACCTGGTGGCTCATTCATTTGCCCATAGACAAGCGATACTTTATCAAGAACATTAGAGTCTTTCATTTCGTGATAGAAGTCATTACCTTCTCGAGTACGCTCACCCACACCCGCAAATACCGAGTAACCACTGTGCTCAATTGCAATATTTCGAATCAGTTCCATCATGTTAACGGTTTTACCAACACCGGCACCACCGAACAATCCCACCTTTCCACCTTTCGCAAAGGGGCACAACAGATCAATCACTTTAATACCTGTTTCTAATAGCTCTTGACTACCAGAAAGCTCATCATAATGAGGTGGCTTACGGTGAATAGCCCAATGATCTTCGGAGTCAATTGGCCCCTCATCATCAATTGGACGCCCTAACACATCCATAATACGACCCAGGGTTTTTGTACCAACGGGGACCTTAATTGGCTCACCAGTATTCATAGCCTGAACACCACGCTTCAAACCGTCAGTAGTTCCCATTGCAATGGTGCGGACAACCCCATCACCTAGCTGTTGCTGAACTTCAAATACTAAGTCACTATCGACCAGTTTCAAAGCATCGTTAATACGTGGCACACTATCGCGTGGAAACTCAACGTCAACAACCGCACCTATGACTTCTACTACTGTACCTGTACTCATATTATTTTCCTCTTCACAAAGCGGAAGCACCGCTTACAATTTCTGCCAATTCTTGTGTAATTGCCGCTTGTCTGGCTTTGTTATAGGCCAGCTGAAACTCCTTGATCAGTTCACCCGCATTATCCGTCGCGCTTTTCATCGCAATCATCTTGGCGGCCTGCTCGCAAGCAATATTTTCAACAACAGCTTGATAAATCTGCAGTTCAATATACCTCTCTAAAAGAACATCAAGCAATTCCTTGGAATCGGGCTCATAAATATAGTCCCAATGATGACTTAATACTTCTTTGTCTTCTTCAGCTGTCGGTAATGGCAACAACTGATTGACAACCGGTTTTTGAGACATCGTATTAACAAACTCATTATGCACCAAATACAGAGCATCAATTTTCCCGTCATAGAAGGCATCAAGCATAACTTTTACCAAACCAATAAGATCTGAGAGTGTCGGTGTATCACCTAGCTGATCGACGGATGCTAAAACAGTACCACCTGTTCGCCTGAAAAAGGCCTGCCCCTTTCGACCTGTTACGCCTAAAACAACTTCTTTACCTTCATCCTGAAACCCACGAATGAGCCGCGTTGTTTCACGTAATAAGTTGGCATTTAAACCTCCACATAAACCGCGATCAGTCGTGACGACTAGCAATCCGACTCGGTTAACCGCGCGGCCCCGCATAAACGGATGATGATACTCAGAATTTGCACGTGCAATATGTCGTACAACCTCAGCAATTTTCTTGGCGTAAGGCTTCGATGCACGCATACGTTCTTGCGTTTTACGCATTTTACTTGCCGCAACCATTTCCATAGCCCGCGTGATTTTTTGAGTGTTTTTAATACTCGCAATCTTGCTTCGAATTTCTTTTGCGCCTGCCATTATAATTACCTTATGATAGGTTCTTTATTTAATTAATTAACGTGAGCACCAAATAAACTTCGCCATATTGACACCAGCCCTAGCACTCGAATTAGCTCTCAAGACAAACATGCCTGATTGATTTAACCTTAACCAGGCATCAATCAACGACCTACCAACTTCCGGTTGATTTAAAGTCTTCTATTACAGATATCAACTCCGCCTCTGAGGTTTTATCTAACTCACCTGATTCATTGATTTTATTTAATAAATTAGCCGAGGAGCTACTCATCGCATCATGTAAAGCCGTTTCAAATGATGAAACTTCATTCACGGGTACATCATCTAAATAGCCCTTTTCAATGATAAATAACGAAACCGCCATCTGCGCAACTGATAAAGGCGCATATTGCTTTTGCTTCATAATTTCCATAATACGTTGACCACGCTCCAACTGCTTACGGGTAACATCATCCAAATCCGAAGCAAATTGGGAAAATGCCTCTAATTCACGAAATTGTGCCAATGCAAGTCGAGTTCCACCGCCTAATTTTTTAATAACCTTTGTCTGTGCCGCACCACCAACTCGAGATACTGAAAGACCTGAGTTAATTGCAGGACGAACACCAGAATTAAATAAATCAACATCTAGGAAAATCTGTCCATCTGTAATCGAAATCACATTGGTTGGAACAAAAGCTGACACGTCCCCTGCTTGTGTTTCAATAATTGGCAAGGCAGTCAAGGATCCAGTTTTGCCAGTAACTTTCCCATTCGTCAATTTTTCAACTTCTTTTTCGTTGATTCGCGCTGCTCGTTCTAACAATCGAGAATGTAAATAGAAAATATCGCCGGGATAAGCTTCACGTCCAGGAGGTCTTCTTAATAATAATGATATTTGACGATAAGCCCACGCCTGCTTGGTTAAATCATCATAAATAATCAAAGCATCTTGACCACTTTCCATAAAATATTCACCCATAGCACAACCAGCATAAGGTGCAATAAATTGAAGTGCTGCTGGATCAGAAGCACTCGCTACAACGACAATCGTATGAGCTAAGGCATCATGCTCTTCTAATTTACGAACGATCGCTGCAGTGGATGATGCCTTTTGGCCAATTGCCACGTAAACGCACTTAATGCCCGTATTTTTTTGATTAATAATCGCATCGATAGCAATAGCTGTTTTACCAGTCTGGCGATCGCCAATAATCAACTCTCGCTGACCACGACCAACTGGCGTCATCGCATCAATAGCCTTCAACCCCGTTTGAACAGGCTGATTAACAGACTGACGAGCAATAACACCAGGCGCAACTTTTTCGATAGGGGACATTTTGTCTGTTTTAATAGGACCTTTGCCATCAAGTGGATTCCCAAGTGAATCCACGACACGACCTAACAGCGCGTCACCAACTGGAACCTCAAGAATTCGACCGGTGCAACGCCCCTTTTGTCCTTCGGCAAGATTTGAGCAATCACCTAGAATAACGGCACCGACAGAGTCACGCTCTAAGTTCAGTGCAAGACCATAAACGCCGCCATCAAACTCTATCATTTCTCCCTGCATAACATCTGCAAGTCCATGTAAACGAACGATACCGTCTTTCAAACTAACGATAGTTCCTTCATTACGAGCTTCTGGGGCGACTTGATATTTTTCAATACGCTGTTTAATTAACTCACTAATTTCCGATGGATTTAATGCTGCATGTTCTGACATGAATTTTTCCTCACGCTTAAGCTACTAAAGTAGCTTTAAGTTTATTTAGTTCACCACGAACCGAACCGTCAATAACCAGGTCACCGGCCTGAATAATTGCACCACCCAACAGATGGTGATCAATCGATATATTTAATGTAATGTCTCGCTTTAGCCGCCTTTTCAATCGTTGGATGAGCTCAGCCTCTTGATGTTTTGATAAGGGCGAAAAACTAATTACATCGACACTCAATGTTTTTTCATGCTCTGCACGCATGTCTTCAAACAAAAGACTAAGAGCGGGTAGTGCCATCAAGCGGTTATGTGCCGCAAGCAACGTCAGGAACGATGTCCAGATCTCATGCTCCAACTTATGGCCTGATACACTTAAAACAAATTGAAGCAGAAAAGCGACCTGCTGTTCATCTGTTGTTGCAGGATTTTGAATAAAAGCTATGGCATCCGTATCCGACAGAACCGTCGCCCAAGCGTGCAGTACTGTTGACCAATCTTTTAACTGATCTTGCTCCAATGCATGCTCAAAGACCGCTTTTGCATAGGGCCTGGCAATCGTAACATAACTAGACATTATTAAATCTCTTCAATTAACTTATCGAGCAAGCCCTTGTTTGTATCCGAATTGATTTCTTGTTTTAAAATCTTTTCGGCACCTGCGACAACTAATGTTGCCAATTGTGTTCGAAGGCTATTTTTTGCATGATTTACTTCTTGAGCCAACTGATCTTGCGCCAACTTCATCTGACGCAAAGCCTCTTGCTTCGCATCTTCTTTGGCTTCCTCAATTAATTGTGCAGCACGAACATTCGCTTTCTCAATAATTTCTTGAGCATGCGATTTTGCCTGCTTCAAATCAGCAGTTACACGCTGTTGCGCCAACTCCAACTCTCTTCGCCCACGGTCTGCCGACGCCAAACCGTCAGCTATTTTTGCTTGTCGCTCTTCCAATGCCTTCGACAATGGCGGCCAAACAAACTTCATGGTAAACCATACAAAAGTAATAAAAACCAACATTTGAATGATTAAAGTAACGTTAATATGCATGGCTTTCCCCTATCATCAACCCTAGCAATACGAATGTTCTGAAAGTGTATTAGCCCAAGTTGCTTAGAAAAGGGTTAGCAAAGGTAAAGAACAATGCAATACCAACACCGATCATGGTTACCGCATCTAGAAGACCTGCAACGATAAACATTTTAACCTGTAACATCGGAACCATTTCAGGTTGACGTGCTGCACCTTCAAGAAACTTACCACCTAGCAATCCAAACCCAATTGCTGTTCCTAGAGCGCCTAAGCCGATCAACAATGCTACCGCAATAACGGTCATACCTTGTACGTGAGCAATTAAACTTGTAGCTTCCATCAAACTTCCCCTTAAATATTAATTAAAATAAAAAACAACCCCTAATGGTCCTCATGAGCCAGACTCAAGTAAACAATCGTCAGTACCATGAAAATAAATGCTTGTAAGGTAATAACCAAAATATGGAAAATCGACCATGCAAGCGCTAAAATGAATTGGGCAATGCCCAACGCAGTTGAAGACAAAAATGTGTTGGCTGATGCATTCAGTGTAAGCAAAGCAATCAGGATAAAGATTAACTCACCAGCATATAAATTACCGAACAACCGCAGTGCCAACGAAATAGGCTTTGCGATCAAGCCAACAGACTCAAGAAGAAAGTTGAATGGTATCAAGAACTTATTATTAAAAGGCTGTAAGGTTAACTCCTTTACAAAGGACTTAACGCCTTTGATTTTAATGCTATAAAATATAATCAATATAAACACTGACAAAGACAATGCAAAGGTTAAATTTAGATCAGTGGTTGGAACAACTTTTAAATAGTGAATACCTACGGACTTTGCCGCGTCGGGCAGGATATCAACAGGTAAAATATCCATAAAGTTCATGAGGAACACCCACATAAATATAGTGAGCGCAAGAGGTCCAATGAGATTATTTCGACCATGAAAACAGTCTTTTACTTGTCCGTCGGCAAACTCAAGCATCAATTCAGCGAAGTTTTGTAGTTTACCAGGAACCCCTGTTGTCACTGAACGAGCAGCAAAGTAGAGTAGGGACAAGACACTCACCCCCAACACGACTGAAAAGAGCACTGTATCGAGGTTAATAGTCCAAAAACCATCCTCACCGAACGCCATCGTTTTCAAATTAAAACTTAAATACGTTAAGTGGTGCTTAATATAAGCTGTGCTAGATACCATAATATGTCACATTTAACCTTATTATTGTTAATAATAGTCGTGCTTCAACCCGACAAACCAAGGAGCAATACTGATTAATATATATGTTCCAAAAAACACACCAGGCTCAACATGAGCGAACAAAAACACGCTCATAAACAAAACCGCGGCAGTAAAGATTTTAAGCGCCTCACCTTTGTAGAAATTAGTGGCGATCTTATTGGCTTGACGAGCACCCGAGTAATAAAAGTGCACAGAGGCAAAGACTACAACAGGAACTATCGCAACGATGCCAGCCAAAAATACCGAGAGGATGAGATGCTTGTTTCCAATGTAAGCGAAAACCATCAGTGCAGCGAGCAGTCTGAGCTGACGATATGTTAGCGCATATTTTGGGCTGTGGCGTATTTTTTTATTCATATCCCTCAGATGTATCATTACCGCGCGAATTATAAAGTAACCACATCTTAAAAGTAAATATCAAAATGTAATAAAATTAACTTTTTCGCGGGAAGGTCGATACATACCCCATTCATTCTGAATAATCGTGATAAATTGTAGATCTATCGCAAACCTGATCGATACATATGCTTATTAAAAATGGGGCGAATGCAACCAAACCGGCAAACAATAGCCCAACAAGACCTCGAGCGCTCAACATGACTATTATTGCATCAAGCAGATATAAAAGCCTCATGATTTACTTATCTCACTATTTTTGTATTTAAGCGCCCAGCGCCGGAGAGAAAGAGAGAGAGAGAGCAGATCGAAGTGAAATTGAAAAATCTGTGCTCAATTAAAATTAAATCTTGTCTAAATACTTCAGGGACGCCATCTACTAACATAATACACATTCAGTATACTATTAAGAGCATTTGAATATAGAGCTGCCAAACGTTCGCTCTGCTATTACTAAACGTCATTTCGGGTTGGGCAGTGGCTAAGGGTCGCAATGAGGGCTGACGTTAGGTGTGTGTGTTTGCAGCCCCATCTCTCATCGCTCTCAACGACAACCTAAAGTTAGTCTTGCTCGTTTGACCGAACTTCTGCCTAATGGCTTGCAATAACGAGAGTTAATCCATTGCCTGACCTACTATAGGCCTGCGCTTTGCCTGCAGTAAACGGAGTCTATTACTATGCGACAGCGATTGGCTTCCAAATAACTACCCTCCGTTCTTCCTTCTCCCCGGACACGGGGAGAAGGTGCCGCATTGCGGCGGATGAGGGGAGCGTGAACAGTTGTTTTTTGTTGTAGGCTACTCCGGGGGGTGAGATGCTTCCAAATAACTACCCTCCTTTCTTCCTTCTCCCCGAACGCGGGGAGAAGGTGCCGCATCGCGGCGGATGAGGGGAGCGTGAACAGTTATTTTTTGTTATAGGCTACTCCGGGGGGTGAGATGCTTCAAAATAACTACCCTCCGTTCTTCCTTCTCCCCGGACACGGGGAGAAGGTGCCGCATCGCGGCGGATGAGGGGAGCGTGAACAGTTATTTTTTCTTGCAGGCCACTCAGGGGGGGGGACATGCTTTTAAATAAAATCTTTTATAAGCGTGTCACCAGTCAATTTTATATCACTATAATCATAGTTATTATGATCTAGATCGCTTGGTAAACCATCGTGACATGTAATAAAAAGCTGGCCTTTCAGATCAATAAGATATTCCAATAACCGTCGGCTATTGGCTCCATCAAATTCTGCAAATAAGTCGTCAATAATATAGATACATGGCTTATCCAGTAATTTAACCTGGGAAATTTTCAGTGCGAATAAAATAATCTTCTGTTGCCCGCGTGATAGTGCGTGTTTAGCCTTATGTTCATTCGTTAAAAACAATAAATCAGCTTGATGAGCGCCATATCTAGTATATTTATATTGTCGATCTGAGTTTAAGCTCTCAGATAATACTGTCTTTAGATCAACTAACTCATTCCGACGTCCCCATCCACGGAAATAATCTAGTGTACAATCCAGATCTGAAATAGCCGCTAAAGTGCTTTTAAACTCGCACGCTAAGTTATCAACATACTCCTGTCGCATAAGATCCATTTCATGACCAAGATTAGCAAGCAATTCATCCCAAGGAACAAACTCACTTGATTTTGCATTCTGACGTAACAAACTATTTCGCTGTTTTAATACACGACGATAGTTTTTCCAAAGTTGATAGTAATGATGTTTCACGTGAAACAATCCCCAGTCTAAGACACTACGACGAGTAGCGGGACCTGAATCAATAATTTGAAAAATGTCTTGATAAAATAGCTGTGTCGGCATTGAACGTGCAAACTCAACGGAGGAAGAGCATATATCATCATTAATTTTCATAACTGAAGGAGCGGAGAGAGACTTTTGAATTGCCATTGTATAGTCATCATACCGCTTACCATGAAGTGTAAAAGTAGATAGTCCATGGGTAACCAATGAAGATATTTCATGTGTTCGAAATGACTTGGCGCAAGATAAAAGATAAATGGCTTCGAGTAGGGTGGTTTTTCCGATGCCATTTGGTCCAGAAATGATATTTAGATGAGAATGAAAAGAAAGTTTAAGATGATTTAGGTTTCTTAAGTTTTGAATGGTCAGTTCACGAAGGGTCATAACTTAATAGGCATAAGTACATAGTGATAATTTTCATTAAGTAAGGACTCTACTAATATACATTGATCCGTTGTCGACATAGATAATCGAACGAGTCCATCAGAAAAATAATTTAAGACATCTAACAAGTAAACAGCATTGACGCCAATTTTCAAAGGCTGGGCATCGACTGTTGCTTCAACTTGCTCGTTAGACTCTTCCTGCTCTTGATTTTTTGCAACCAGTGTCAACGACTCGGGTTGTATATTTAACATCACAGCATGTGTCTTTTCGTTGGCTAAAATAACCATTCGAGATAAAGAGCGCTTTAAACAATCTCGATCGATTAAAACAAACTTGTCATGATCTTTGGGTATGGCTTTACGATAAAGCGGAAATCGTGCTTCGGTTAACTTAGTAATAAATGATAAATGCTCGGTAAATACTTTAAAATATCCCTTACCGGCAGAAATGGAAATCAATTCATCATCCATCAAATTAACGATTCGTAGCATTTCCTGAACACTTCTACGTGGCAATAAATATTGTTGAGGCGTAAAATTAAATTCTCCAACAAAACGTGAAACAGCCATTCGATGACCATCCATCGCAACCGTTGTGATAGAGGAACAATCCATATCAAAAAGCAATGAGTTCAAAAAAACTCGAACATCTTGCTGGGCCATAGCAAAATATGTTGACTGCAACAGATTGAGAAATGCCATTCGATCCATTTTAAATTCTATATCGGGGGCCTGATATTCAGCAGAAGGATATTGATCGGCGGAAAGTGTAGATAACTTAAATTTACTACGACCAGATTTGACCGTGACGATATGATCGTCTAGATGAAGTGATAAGCAATCTTCATCTAACGAACGAATAATGTCGATTAACTTTTTCGCGGGAATCGTTGTTTTACCAACTTGTGAAGCTGACAAAAAAGGAATAGAGGCTGTCATTTCAACTTCAAGATCCGTTGCTGTAAACAATACGCGATCCTGATCGATTTCGCAAAGAATGTTGGCGAGGATAACCAGTGACTGCTTTTTATCCACAGCACCAGAAATTGCCATCAAGGCAGATAAAAAGTCGTCTTTAACAATATCAAGTTCAATCATTACTAATCCAGATCAAGATGTTAAAATTCGCATCAGATTTTTATAATCCTCAGCATAATCGCTTTCAACCGCAACAAGTTCTTTCATTTTACGGCAAGCATGAATGACCGTGGTATGGTCTCGTCCGCCAAAATGATCGCCGATTTCAGGTAGGCTGTGGTTGGTTAGCTCTTTAGCTAAAGCCATCGACATCTGTCGTGGTCTAGCAATTGAACGACTACGTCTCTTAGACAACAAGTCAGCCACCTTGACCTTATAATACTCTGCGCAGGTTTTTTGAATGTTCTCAATGGTCACCAATTTATCTTGTAATGCTAATAAATCACGTAGTGCTTCATGTACAAAGTCTAGGGTAATTGGTTTACCTGTAAAATGAGCATTAGCGATGACACGGCGCAAAGCTCCCTCTAGCTCACGAACATTTGAACGAATTCTCTTGGCAATAAAAAAAGCAACCTCGTAAGGTAGCTCAATATTTGATTGCTCAGCCTTACTAATAAGAATAGCAACACGAGTTTCCAATTCAGGGGGTTCAACAGCTACGGTGAGTCCCCATCCAAAGCGAGATTTCAGACGTTCTTCAACACCATCAATCTCTTTTGGGTATCGATCACTGGTTAATATAATCTGTTGTTGCCCTTCAAGTAACGCATTGAAAGTATGGAAAAATTCTTCTTGAGAGCGATCTTTACCGGCAAAAAATTGAATATCATCAATTAACAATGCATTTAACGAGCGATAAAAACGCTTAAACTCATTAATTGAATTCGTTTGTAATGCCTTAACCATATCCGCCACAAATCGCTCTGAGTGTAAATAAAGAACCTTGGCTTCGGGATTATTCTTGATAATTGCATTACCAATAGCATGCATTAAGTGCGTTTTGCCCAAACCAACGCCACCATAGATGAACAATGGATTGTAGGCCTCACCTGGTCGCTCAGCGACTTGTAATGATGCTGCACGGGCCAATTGGTTGGAGTTACCTTCCACAAACGCATCAAAAACAAATTTCTTGTTTAAGTAGGTGTTTTTATAATCTGGTGATTTCTTAGGTACATTCTTTGCTGCTTGATAACCATGGGTATTTGAATCTGCTGTTACAGATTCGGAATTGACATTGATTGGATTTGACGCCGTCTTGCTTCCTATTTCTAATGTGACGGTAGTAATTAAATCACCGGCGACCTGAACAACTAATTCTTTAATACGTTCATAAAAATGCTTTCGCACCCAATCAACAACAAAACGATTAGGTGCAAGTAGAATAAGATTAGCATCTTGACACTCAGCCTGTAAGGGCCTCAACCAAGTATTAAATTGCTGGGCAGGATATTCTTCCTCAAGAAGCCCCAAACATTTCTGCCAAACAGTAAGTGACACCCAATACTCCTCATTCAATGCAATAATCTATCAGTAGAACATTCTAGCGTTATAAACCGAGTCGGTAAACAAATTAAATACACTTGTGGGTATCTTAAAATATGTCATAGCGATATTTAGTCGGGGTGATCAGGCGCAAAAGAGACATAATGTAGTCAATATCTATATAGAAAATTATATGTGTCATTTGGACCCAATTTTTTTCTAGCATAGAACTGTCACATAACATTAACTGAATTAAAGGCCTCAAAACCTGGTGAGAAATGATGATAACTCAGTTGTAACTAGTTGTGAAAAATAATTATGCACGTTTAAAACAATAGTTACTCACAAGATATTTTACACGACAACCAGCTGAAAAATAACATAAAAGACAGAAGACTAACACTTTTGTCATGACTTATAATGAATAAGTTTAAGAGTATATTTAATTATTATAATTCTCGACAACGATAGGCACATCATCACACATGATGCCATGTGACATTTCTAAATTGCTCCGACACATCACAATGATGCCAAAAATTAAGTTGGAAGGAATTCCATGAATGGTGTTAATAACCTCACCGTAGGCAGGGTAAAACAATAGAATAACTACTCATAACTAAATAAATTCATATATCATAAACAATCTATCCTCATCTAAACTGCAAGATATACACAACCAATATCACATGCTAATACATTGAAAACACTGATAAATATCAAACTATTAAGACAATTGTCATCTGTTATAAGCATTAAAGTATCTTAATTTACTTTATTTTTATTAAAGCAAGATGACGGGAATGATTTGACAGTAGATGTAAAGTTTTCTATCATTCTCGACCTTAATTTGAATTAATCTGAATAGGTCAATATGAAACGTACATTCCAACCCAGTAATTTAAAACGTAAACGTGATCATGGTTTTCGTCAACGAATGGCAACTCGTGCAGGTCGTTTGGTTCTAAAGCGACGACGTGCTAAAGGTAGACAGAGACTTTCTGCTTAATGACATATCGCTTTAGTGCAGCACGCCGTTTAAAAAATAAAAAAGATTATGAGTTGGTGTTTAAAAGCGCCAATAAAACTATCAGCGATGAATTTGTTGTGCTACACAAAAAAAGTCAGCTCGATCAAGCAAGATTAGGTTTGGCTATTTCAAAAAAGATTTTGCCAACAGCTGTGCAACGTAATCGTATTAAACGTATATTGCGTGAAAGTTTTCGACAGCAGTCTTTACCGCCTATTGATATTGTTTTTATGGCAAAACATGGCATAAAAAATAAAAATAATAGCGTGCTATTTCAAAAATTGAGTGTCATATGGGACAAGTTAGACGGGTTATACTGCAAATAGTTTGTTTTCCGATTATGATTTACCAGTGGTTTATTCGCCCGATAATTGGTCCATGTTGTCGATTTCACCCTAGTTGTTCGAATTATGCTCTTGAAGCGATACGGATGAAGGGGATTTTTGTTGGAGTCTATTTGACTATTCGTCGAATACTTCGTTGTCATCCTTGGTCACCTGGTGGCTATGATCCTATTTTACCTAACAAAGAGAAAGCTTAATGGAAACACGTCGTTTTATATTATATGCAATATTAGCTTTTATATTGTACTCTATGTGGACAAAATGGCAGCTCGAATATGCAACTCAAGGCAATGCATCTAGTCATTCACTTCATTCTTTAGAAAATTCACCAGATGCAACATCTGGTGCTAACGCTTTACTTCCGAATGTGGTTGATGAAAAAACGATTGAAAATCAAAATAATTTAAAGACAGCGTCTGATCAGCAGATCACGAGTCCATTTGATCATGACGTAACTGATACAGTGCTCAGTAATCAACTTATTCATGTCACGACTGATCAAATGGCACTTGATATTGACCCAACATTTGGGGACATTGTTAAAGTTGCTTTATTAGATTATCCCATTGATATTAATGATAAAGCGCCCTTTCAGTTACTAACAAATGAATCAGGTCATCAATATACAGCAAATAGCAGCTTACTCGAAAAAACAACGGGTGGCGTTAACAGTATACAGTTTCATTTTCATACTGATGCTGACCATTATCAGTTTTATGATAAGCAAGATAACTTAAATGTCGTTCTTTCAGGACAGACAGACAATAATGTCTTGGTGAAAAAGATATTCCATTTTACCAAGGGGAGTTATTTAATTCATGTGACATATGAAGTGAATAATCAATCACCAGATACGTGGTTGGGATATTTTAATACACAACTTTTGCGCTCAGCACCCGAGGAAGATAAGTCTAGTATGTTTCATATAGGATCTTATACTGGGGCGTCTTATTCGAATCCTACAGCACAGCGTTATAAGAAAGTTAGTTTTGCGGATATGAGCAAAGGTAATTTAAATCTGTCTGTGAATGGTGGATGGATTGCAATGCAGCAGCATTATTTTTTAAGTGCTTGGGTACCTTCTGCAGAGACTAAAAATACATTTTATACACGGACCGCCAATGAAGATTATACAATTGGATTTGTTAGTCAGCCGCTTATTGTTAACCCCGGCGAAACAAAAACATATGGCGCGCAGTTATATATAGGGCCAGAAGTAACCAGCACCCTAAAGGAAATTTCACCTGGCTTAGACTTGACCATCGACTACGGTTGGCTTTGGTTTTTATCTTCATTTTTGTTTACCATCATGAAAACGATTTATGCGGGGGTTGGCAATTGGGGATGGACTATTGTATTGGTTACTGTTTTGGTGAAATTAGCGTTTTATCGATTATCGGCAACTAGTTATAAGTCGATGGCTGGTATGCGACAATTACAGCCAAAACTTCAAGCTTTACGTGAGCGTTGTGGTGACGATAAGGCAAAATTGAGTCAAGCTACAATGGAGCTGTACCGACAAGAAAAAATCAATCCGTTAGGCGGTTGTTTGCCAATCATTGTTCAAATCCCTGTTTTTATTGCCTTGTATTGGGTTTTACTTGAAAGTGTTGAGCTGCGTCAAGCACCCTTTATCCTATGGATTCATGATTTATCGATGTCTGATCCGTATCATATATTACCTGTTATTATGGGCGCAACGATGCTCATTCAACAACGACTTAATCCAGCTCCGCCTGATCCTATGCAAGCAAAGATTATGATGTTTTTACCGGTATTATTTACGGGATTATTCTGGAATTTTCCTGCTGGACTTGTGCTTTATTGGATAGTGAATAACTCTTTGTCTATTTTGCAACAATGGTATATCACGCAAAAATTTAGTGATAATAAAAATCATTCAAAAGCGCTGAAATTACCTAAAAAAGCAGCAAATAAGTAGGGGCTGTTTACAGTTCGTCCCTCTACGTCCCGGGCTTTATGCGCGGGATCTATTGTGGTACTTGAGTGAACAATTTTCTAGTTCATTCTTTAATATTTTCTGGATCCCGCGCAGAAAGCCCGGGACGTCAGTGTTTTATATAAAGCGCGGGATGTCAGTGTTTTATGCTGAAATGTAAACAGCCCTAGTCGTTTAAAGGTTTTTCTACGAATGATTGATGTTCAAGATACCATCAGCGCTATAGCAACCCCGCCTGGTCGAGGCGGGGTTGGCATTATTCGGTTATCTGGTCCTCTTGCTTATTCGATTGCATTAACGCTTTCCTCAAAATCTAAATTTACCCCTCGTAAAGCACATTATGTTCAATTTTATGATCATCAACAGCAAATGATTGATGATGGTATTGTTTTATATTTTAAAGCACCTCATTCATTTACCGGAGAGGATGTCATCGAGTTACAGTGCCATGGGGCACCAGTTGTATTAGATCAATTACTGAAGCAAGTTACCTCCTTGGGAGCAAGATTGGCAAGGCCAGGTGAGTTTTCTGAGCGAGCATTTTTAAATCAGAAAATGGATTTAACCCAAGCAGAGGCGGTTGCTGATCTGATTAATGCAAGCTCTGAAACAGCAGCACAAATGGCTGTGAAATCATTACAAGGAGAGTTTTCGAAGCGGATCAATCAGTTGAATGAAAAGATTATTCATTTACGGCTGTTTATTGAGGCCACACTTGATTTTCCTGATGAAGAAATTGATTTTCTTGCTGATGGAAAAGTTATGAAAATGCTTGAAGAGTTAATTGAAATTATTTCTGATATTCGTAAGCAAGCATCGCAAGGTGTATTAGTGCGAGAGGGCCTATCTATTGTAATAGCTGGTCCTCCTAATGCTGGAAAATCGACCTTGATTAATCAATTGGCTAAACGTGATATTGCGATTGTGACCGCTATTCCTGGAACGACGCGCGATGTGATGCGCGAGCATATTTTAATAGATGATTTGCCCGTTCATATTATTGATACGGCTGGTTTAAGAGAAAGTGATGATCCCATTGAGCAAGAAGGGATCCGACGGGCTAAATTAGAATTAAAAAAAGCAGATTGTATTTTGTGGGTAACTGATAGTCTTATCCATGATGAAGAAACTATTTTGCTTAAAGATATTTTAGCAGAATCACCTCTAAGTACGCCTGTTATTCATATTATGAATAAAATAGATCTGTTAACAGAAAACAAATCAGAACGCCAATCAAGTCACGTTTATTTATCTGCTTTAACAGGTGATGGGCTTGATTTATTGAAGAATAAAATTAAAGAGCTCGTAGGATATCGACCTACGGATGGTCTTTTTTTAGCACGAAGACGCCATTTACAAGCATTGGATTTAGCGGAAAACCATTTATTACTAGCTAAGCAGCAATTAGTTCAAGCTGCTGGGGTTGAGTTGTTAGCGGAAGATCTTCGTCTTGCTCATCAGTCTTTATCCGAGATTACCGGCGAGTTTACAACCGAGGATTTACTCGGGAAAATTTTCTCTACCTTTTGTATTGGCAAATAAATACAACGAAAGAAATGCATTTTAGGGGCCGCATACTTGATTACGTCCCTTGGATTTTGCTTTATAGAGATTGTTGTCGGCGACTTTAATCAGATCGTTGTAAACTTTACAGGGCGTATCAGGATAAATCGCAACTCCAAGACTAATTGTGACGATTGGTGCAATAGTTGATTTGGGGTTCTTTATTTTTAAATGTAGAACAGCCTTACGCAGTTTTTCTGCAATAAGCAGTACGGTTTTTAGGTCTGCATCAAGAATTAAACAAATAAACTCTTCTCCACCGTAGCGAGCGACTAAATCAGTTGCTCGACTGAGTCCGGAATGTAATACACTTGCAATTTTGCATAGGCACTTGTCCCCCTCCTGATGCCCATATGTGTCATTGTAATATTTGAAAAAATCTACATCGATAATGATAACACCCAGATTTGTTTTAGTCCGCTGAGCACGATGAAATTCAATATCAATCCGTTTATCAAAAGCACGTCGATTTGCAATTCTGGTTAGTCCATCAATTAGAGCCAATTGACGTAGGTATTCATTTTGAAACTTTAATGTGAGGTGAACATTAACTCGATTCCTAAGCGTGATGATGTTGACAGGTTTTGTTACAAAATCCACAGCACCCGCCTCCCAGCACGCAGTTTCTTCTTTCGCTGAATGAAGTGTTGTGACAAATATGATGGGGATGTTTTGTGTGGATGGCTGATTTTTTAAAATATGACAGAGCTCTAATCCATTCATTTTAGGCATCATAATGTCTAATAAAATGAGATCAGGTAATGACTCCGCACAAATTTTTAATGCTTGTTCGCCATTGGTTGCTATAAATATTTCATAATTAGACGGAAATACGTTGCGCATTGAATGAATATTCCCGGGTTGATCATCCACTATTAAAAGGCGTGGTTGTGTTTTTGTTATAATGAAGTTTGAGGATTTTGCTAGTTTTTTCATGATGTTCCTTCATTATTTTGTTTAATGAGGAGCTGACAGCGGGTTGCGGCTGTTTTGAAGTCAAGACGCTCAATGGCTTCATCTAGCGGCCCATCAATCCCTATTTGCTCTTTTAACTTAGCATACAGCTCTAGGGCCTTCATATTATTTGTTTCCAGGTATGGAATTAATTTTTTAAATAAATATAGCTTATTTATTAATAAGTTGGACTGTTTTGGGGTGGGCGCTGATTCTTTAATTATTTGCTGCGCGCTAGCAATAGCCTCTAAACCGATTTTATTTAAGATACGATGGTATTGGCTCCATTGTTTATTGTTTAGTTTACCATCCTTAATTTTTTGATAAACCTCATGAGCAGCTGCATGGAGTGCATTGGCACCAACCGTAGCAGCTAAGCCTTTCAAGGTGTGAAGTGTTCTATGGAATTGCTCATCAATTTCCTTTGGGAATGATTCCGGTAGATCCTTCAGTAGTGTTTGAGTATCTTGAATAAAGGTAATCAATATATGTATATATACCTCTTGGCTCCCACCCAACCGACTTAATGCATCATTTTTATCAAAATCTAGGGGAGGCGCTGAAATAACAGTGGGGCTTGTGAATTTTAAAATTGTTTCAATTAAGGCATCTAGTCGAAATGGTTTACTAACAAAATCATCCATGCCAACTTTGATAGCTTTGGTGCGGCTTTCTTCATCGGTAGTTGCTGATATGGCGATAATCGGCAATAATTGTTTAGAGTATTTTTTGCGAATTTTTTTGGTGAGGGTATATCCATCCATTCCAGGCATTTGAAGATCCATTAAGACCACATCAAATAAGGGCTCGGCTGCCTTAATTTTATTGAGCGTATAATTGGGATCGTCACTGATGATCACGCTTGCTCCTTCGCTAACTAATAATTCAAATGCGACCATTTGATTTGTTAGGTTATCTTCAACTAATAAAATTTTTAAGCCATTTAGACGGTTAGGTACCTTAGGGGGCTCTGGTTTCAAGTAGTGTTGGGTGGTTGTTGATAAATAAATATTAGCAGCAGAATCAAACACAGATGAGGGGGTGACAGGCTTCAGTAAATAACCATCAACGATATTTTGCTTAACACTTTGGAGTTCACTAAGTTTGTTATTATCATAAATTTGGGACATGAGGATCAATTTTATTGGGTTCTTAAGCTTTAAAGAGCGGATACGTTCGCATGTTGCCCATCCATCAAGTATGGGCATACGATAATCAATATAGACGATGTCAAAGGGATCTTCGCTGCTGTCTCTCTTTAATATTTTATTAATGGCTTTAGTCCCGCTGGGGGCCTCTTCAATTAACCATCCAAAGGAACGCAGCATATCACCAATGATTTTTCGTGCACTTGAGTTATCATCAACCAACAAGCACTTTAAGGAGAGAAGCTTGTGATCTAATCGACTTGTTTCTTGGCATTGTTTTGCTTTTGCAACTGGGCAAGTGATGCTGAAATGAAAATTACTCCCTATTTGAAGATCACTGTCAACACACAACTCTCCCCCCATTAATTGAACTAAATTTTTACTGATAGCGAGGCCTAATCCTGTGCCGCCAAAGCGACGTGTCGTGTTACTTTCTGCTTGTGAAAATGCATTAAAAATAAAGTTACGCTGATTTAGCGAAAGACCTATTCCTGTATCACGAATTGAAAATTCCAGTGTTACTTTTTTCGTGCCTTTCTTAATGGTTCTGACGGAGAAAATTACTTCACCTTGATCAGTAAATTTGATGGCATTACTTAATAAATTCAGTAAAACTTGTTGTAATCTTAGTCCATCCGCAAGAATACACTCTGGTAATAGGGGGATATCAAATAAAAACTCAATATTCTTTTTTCTAAGATTAATTGAAAGCACCGGCGTTATATTCTTTAATATTTTTTCTAAATTGATCGGATGAATATCAAGCACTAACTTATTTGCTTCAATTTTAGAGAAATCTAGAATGTCATTAATAATTAGGAGTAAGTTTTCACTTGATGACTGTAAGTGACTGACATAATTTAACTGATGCGGGGTGAGTGAGGTTTTGCGGAGTAATTGGAGTAAACCAATTATAGCATTCATCGGCGTGCGAATTTCATGGCTCATGTTTGCAATAAATGTTTGCAATAAATGTTGATTTAGCTTGATTTGCTTCATCGGAACGTTTTTTATCTAGTAGTAATAGTTTTTGGTGTGCAATTTCAGTCGTAATATCCAGATTCATTCCTGTCACATTTATGGCATTTCCAAGAGCATCACGTTTTACTTTAGCTGCTCCCTTAATGTAGCGAATTGCTCCATTAGGTAAAATAATGCGAAATACTACCTCATAATTCCCAATGCCAAGGACTGTATCAGCCAATTTTTTTTCAGTTTTTTTAGCATCTTTCGGGTGAAGCCTCATGCGCCAGTGTTCATAATTCAAACCTTTTTCTCGTAATTCGATTGGTTGCTGATAGATTTCAAACATTCGATCATTCCAATACAATGCATTGGTTTGGGGATTCCAAGACCATACTCCGAGTTTTGCTAATTCAATTGCAACAGCAAGTTCATCCCGAGCAGTTTGAAGATCATTCTGCATTTGTTGCTGTTCTGATAGATCTGAGGCGATACCTAGAAAGCCGATAATTTGTTTTTTTCGATTATATAGGGCCGTAATGGCTAACATGACGGTAATACGTGACTTATCTTTTCTGATGTATGTCCATTCTTGTTGATTAGTAAGTCCTTGTAGAGTTCTAGCTACAAATACCTCAAATCCAGGCTTTATGTGTCGTTTAAACTCTTTTGAAAACTCTAGTGCACGTCGTTTAACTTCAAGGGGATCATGCCATATGGAGGGGCTTTTTTTGCCAACTAACTCCTTTGCTGAAAATCCAAGCATGTTTTCAGCTGCAGGATTAAATACAGTAATAATACCTTCGGCATTTGTTGCAATCATTGCATAACCTGCATGATTTAATATGGCTTCATATAGCGAAGTGACTTCTTCAGTATTGGGTCTTTTTTTAACGTCAGCCCGTTGTTGTTCGCTTTTTTTGTTTTTTGATAGTTTTATTGTCGGCTTCATTATTTTGATTGCTTAATAAAATGATCCTATGTTAAGCATAGGCATAAATTTATTGAACAACAAGGTCAATTAGAGGTGAATCTAGTAGTAAAAGAACTTGGATTGATTTTTTTCTGTATCACTGTTTTGGTGTAAAAACAGGTTCTGAGGGAGATGCACCTTAAAAATATTGTTTGAGTTATGTACGTTAAGATAGGGGGGGAAAGTGTTTATTTATTCAATTTAAGCTTCCGGTATGTGCGTTTTTTTGTTTCTGGATGTTTATATATTAATCTGTTATAATCCAGATCTATTTTATCTTAATTTGTAATAACTTCCCTTAATCAGGGGGGCTTGTATAGATTTCTAGCCTTAGTTTGTTATAGGAAGAGAACTCATTACCTGGTTTTTTTTGGATATGATATATGGAATCGTTTAGTGATATTTTAGCCTTAATTCAACGATATTTTGATGAGGGTAACCCCACTTATCTTAAAGATATTAAAATACAATTTCGTCATTACTATCGTAATAATAAGACAATTATTCGAAAACAAAAAATTACAGATTATCCTGATGATGAAATTGCAGCACTAAAAAATATATTAATTTCAGTTAATCTGCTAACACGTCTTAGTGATCCGTTGCCCGCTGAGTATAGTGAGATGACGATAAAAAAATTTTTCCAAGCACTCTGTAGACAGTCAGAAGACTTTTTAATCTTAAATGTGACTAGATTGATTGAAAATCAATTATCACGCTTAACTTGGATTTTAGTTGGATCTGCAGCAGGCGCAGGCTCTATTTTAACTGCTTTTTTAGTTGGCTTTAGTTCTTGTTTTAACTATCTGAAAAATATTGCGCTTCGAATCATGGAATCTCCAAAAGCAGTTCCTGTTTTAGGATTTATTACATCAAATGTACGCGGAATTTTGGAGATCTTTTATCGTAAGAATGATAGTAAAAAAGCTAAAGCTAAATTGCGCCGAGAAATATTTTTTCTGATTGCTGGGATGGTTTTTAATTCTATTGCTTATGCTTTGTGGTTTGCTGGGTTTAGTATTTTATCTTTTGTAGGCCCATTTATTATGCTTGGTGCCTCGATGTCGTTAATGAAGCAGATTGTATCATTATGGCAAATGCGACGTAAATATAACGATTTTAGGTTAAGTCATCCTTTGTTAGACGATTCTTCTTTATCTGTTAAGCGTTCTAATATTCGCTTAGAGAGTGGTATTCGATTACAAAAGAAAATATTGGTAACAGAGGTGGTTTCTGCACTTTTAACACTAGGACTTATTGGACTATCTACATTTTTTCCTGGTGGTTTTATTGTGGTTGTATCTTGCTTCATCGCAATTTGTACGATTGAAGTGATTCGTTATGGTCTTGAGATCTATTTAAAGTATCAATCAGAAAAACAATTACATCAAGATCTGCTGATATTGAATAATGCAAGTGGAATGATATCTATGTCCCCTGGGGCGATTGAGCCGACAAATCAGTCAGAGGCGCAAGTATCTATTGAGCCGATTGTTGGATATGCCATGCTGGAGGAAGGACCTCTTTCGGGGGCCTCACCGTCATCAGAATATAGCTCTGATGATGCAGATAATGATAGTGATGATACCGCTTTATTGACAAATTCTATTAAGTCTAAATTTGTACGTGTTTCATCGATGACGATGTTTAGCCCTGTGAATCAGGATCTCGGCGTCGCAAATATAGAATCAGAAAATACTTTATTTGTAACAGAAACGCAAAAAAATGGGGTCTGAGGTAAAAAACCGTGTTAATGGTTTAATAAAGGCAATATTAAATTGCTTTTAAGAAATTCCCATATACGGGAGCAAATATTAATCTATAAATATAAGTTGAGAATAATTATGGGACATCAAGCCTTCGTATTAGATAAAAATCGATTTTTTCAAGATGAAGGCGCGCGTATTAACCAGTTTACGCCTGATCAAGCCGTCCAAGCCGTGCAAGCCGTGCAAGCCATGCAATTGGTGGATCGTACTTATTTTCGAGATGGGGCACTGTTCCATCGTTATGATTTTCTTCTTGAAAATAGTCAATTGATTGAACAGGAGTTTAAGGAACTTTTTTCAATCCTGAGCGCTTTAAATAATACAGCAGATAATCAAAAACTATCTTGGTTCTATTGCTATTATTGCTGCAAAATGATGAGTGCATTTTATGAGGCATATGGTAAACCCGATAAAGTATCAGAATATAAGAGGCTTGAAGGGGAAATTAAATATGCTCTTTCAAATAATTTTCATCTTCCTGCCCCTGTTGTTAAAAAAAGCTTTTTAGCAGCGTTACCTAATAAAATATGGAGTGATCTGAAAGGCTTTTTCAATCCAGCTACTGAGTATCGTAGCAAAGTCGGTATGTATAATATGTACCGAATCCAATGGACTTTTATGCGAGTGACAACCAGTGGGGCATTATCTTACCTTCGTGGGATTCATTTGCTCGATTATTTTGAAAAGCTTCTTCATCGGTCGATTCATGAAGTAAAATTTATTGCTGCCATTGAAAAAGCAACGCCAATTACTAATATTTTAAGCGTAGGTTTCTTTGCTATTAAGATATTAATTAATGCTGGTACGTTAATTAAACATACGTTTGTCCCTAGTAATAAAGCAAAGGAATCGACATTCGGTCAACGATTAGTCTTTGAGTCGTATAAACGTATGGATAAGTTTATGAATGATTTTGCTTGGGGTATTATTAATCTTTTTACAAATTACTCTGAATTTTTTAATCTTTCCGCGTCGGTTGCGAATGGACTTGTTATTGGGTTTTTATTGTTTGATCTTGGACTGGTTGTTTTTCAGTTCGTATTTAAATGGCGTGAGTATCGAGCGAAATCAGCTCAATATGCAGCAGAGATTGCTGTGATTGATGCTAGACTTTCTGTGGACCAAACTCCAGAGGCGCGTGCGGCTGATCTTGCAGCTAAAGCCATTTTGGATGCACAAGATAAAGAGCATGAGTTAAAATGGAAGGCACAGCGAGATACCTACGCTTTTAATGCTTTGGCTGCGATGGTCTTCTTTGGGGCATATACTGTTAGTGTTCTGTTTTCCGGACCGTTAATTGGTATTGTCGCTTACTTTTTCTGTGTGATTGCTGTCGCAATTTATTTGTCCGATGAAAAATTTGGAAAATACGATGAGGCAAAGCGTCGAGAGAATATTCTAAAGCAATCTGTTGATGTTACTATAGATCAGCTTAGTATGGCTCACCATGCTAGAAGTGTTGCGCGCAATGATCTGATTATCTCCTTGATTAATAAATCCGTGGTACCGACTTTAATGATTGCATTGTTGGCCATTTGTTGGGAGGCTGCCGTTATAGTCGCAGTTGCTTATTTGATTTTTGAACTGGGCTTATCTTGGTATCGACATCCTAAAGCTCAGCCAGCAAGTCCTTTAATTCCAGCGTTGCCACTTGCTAATGATCAGCATCTTTTTGATAATGAAGCTTCGTTCTCAGCGCTGTCGGTGCCAGCCGCTGATGATGCATCACAAAAAGAAAGGGCGGCTGTTCTCACTAACGTGCGGTTAGGGCCCACTCCGGGAGTAGGAATTGATAACTTTCATAAACCACCTAGTGGGCAACCTGAAGTTAAAAGTGGTAATGATCCTAGTTTTTTTACGGCGGGGTATAATTCTGAGGAATCTACCTTAATTGATGCGTTACACAAGGCCAGTAACCTTTAGGTTTGGGATGTTATCTTAATTGCCAGTGAATAAAGTACATTCTTGTTGGTTGAGGTCAGTTTTGTTGCGACCTTGACCGCTTGTTTTAATGGCAATTCAGCGAGCAAAATTTTGAGTAATCGTTCGTCATCTGCAGTTGATGTGGTTTCCTGAACTGCGGGCAGTATAAAAACAAACTCTCCTTTAATTCGCCCATCCTCAGCATTGAGCCAATGTTGAATTTCACGGGTTGTTCCTGGAACAAAAGTTTCATGTATTTTAGTTAGTTCTTTAACGAGTAATAGTTGGTATTCAGATGAATAACTCGTCTCTATGTCATCAAGACATGCCATGATTCGGTGTGTGGACTCATAAAAAATAACGGTATGACCTTGGGTTCGGAGTCGATTTAATGCCTCGACGCGAGCACCGCGCTTTATGGGTAAAAAACCTGCAAAGGTGAAGCTGTCACATGGTACTCCAGCGGCGCTGATAGCGGTTATGAGGGCGCAAGGACCTGGAATAGGTATCACCTGAAGGGATACACGCCTTGCCTCACGAACTAATGAAAATCCTGGATCACGGATGAGTGGCGTTCCTGCATCACTGACGAGTGCAAAAGATTGCCCCTGTTGCATGGCTGTGATGAGCGTATTTGTCTTTTCGTGTTCATTATGTGCATGTAAAGAAAAAAACGGTTTTTGGATGCCTAGTCTTTTAAGGAGCATTCCAGAGTGGCGTGTGTCTTCTGCAAGGATAGCGTCGACTGATTTTAATGTTTCAATGGCGCGCGGACTGATATCATTTATGTTGCCAATGGGGGTTGCAACGATATAAAGTTTTCCTTCGAATGTGGGTGTTAGGGTTGCTGTCGATTTATCCATCGTTTATCCTTGTTGGGTCTTTGTGTTAATGTGGATAATTATTTATGATTTCTCATTCTGTTGTGATTCAACGTATTATAATGATTTTTGCCCTGATTGCGCTGGCTAGTTGTACTAAATTTCCAGGATCTCGCCGAACGGACGATACAAAAAAATCACAAAGCCCTTATACAATGCCTGCAGAGGCATATTTGGCACTCGCTAAAAATCAGCCCGAAAATGAGCAGGATAATATGCGCTTGATGGCGGCTGGCCGCTATATAGAAGATACCCAGTATCAGCAAGCGGAAACTATTTTATTACAAATTAATCACCTATCTGCTTTGCAGCTTGATGAAAAAAACATTCTTTTAGCTAAAATCAATGTGATTCATGAGCAATCGCAACAGGCAATTACGCATCTATCAGCAGTACGCGAAGTTAATCAGTTACCTCAGTATTATCAAATTGAATATTATGAGTTACTTGCATCAGCATATGAATCCGCAGGACAGTTATCATATGCGGTTAATGAGCGAATAAAACTTGATCGCTTATTGTCCGATGAGCAAAGCCAGATAACTAATCGACGTAAATTGTGGTTGGATTTAACTCGCTTACCCTCTGCTGAGCTGAGTACCATGGAGCTAGAGTCCGATAAACATCAAACTTTATTAGGCTGGGTTAAGTTAGCTCTCATTGCGCGAGGACCTGCCGATCGCGCCACGCCCTTATTAGAGCGAATAGAGGCCTGGCAACAAAGTTATCCCGGACATCCCGCTAATAGCTTATTACCTTTACCATTACCACCTGGCGAGCTTTTGTTGAAACATGCTCCGCATGAAGTGGCATTGTTGCTGCCTTTTACAGGTCCGCTAGCAGGTCCAGGCTTTGCGATTCGTGATGGGGTGATGGCTGCATATACTGCAGATGGTGCACCAGACAGGGTTCATATTCGCGCTTATGACACCGCGGCTGGAGATGTTCGATCGCTTTATGAGCAAGCTTTGGCAAATGGCGCAGAGTTTGTGATTGGCCCCTTAACAAAACCGGACGTTGCAGCTGTAGCGCAAATGAATCATCCTGTGCCAACGATTTTACTGAATGAGTCCGATCGCGGCTCGAGTGAGAATGCTTACAGTTTTGGTTTGTTCCCAGTCAATGAGGCAAGACAAGTCGCTTATAAGGCACATAAAAAAGGATTACGTCGAGCATTAGTTATTGCGCCAAGTGGTCCTTGGGGGGATGATATCGCTGCGGCTTTTGATACCGAGTGGCGTGGACTGGGCGGGGTTGTCGTGGAGCGAATGACCTATGATGATAACACTGATCTGAATGTTGGCGTTCGTGATTTTCTGCATGTTTCTGCTCGGGCAGCCAAAGCCACACAATATCATGCGTCGGCTCAAAGTGGTCATTCGATGTATAGTAAACGCCGACAAGACTTTGATATGATTTTTTTACTCGCTTATCCATCAAAAGCTCGACAAATCATGCCATTATTGCGTTATTATTTTGCAGGGAATATACCTGTTTATGCGACCTCTGCGGTGTATGGTGGCGCGGAAAATACGATACAGGACAAAGATCTTGATGGTATTATTTTTTGTGATATGGTTTGGGTTTTTAATCATGCCTTGCCAAGTAAAAGCTGGCCTGAGGCGTTAAATAGTTACACGCGCCTCTACGCTATGGGCTTAGATAGTTATGCTTTAGCATCAAATTTGAATCGGCTTATTATATTTCCGGCGACGATGCTGAATGAGTCAGGTGTGCTTTATTTGAATCGTAAGCATCAGATCGCACGTATTTTAGCTTGGGGACAGTTTCAAGGCGGGGTTGCGCATATGATTTCTGAGACCCTGTAAGCAACCCTAGCACACCTTAATATTGAGTAAGGAAGGAGTTTAGTAACTACTCGCTCATTTCCTACGTCCCGCGGCTTGTCTGCGGGATCCATGCGTGATAAATAGGGGTGAGCGGTTACAATGTCTAAACAAGTAGGATGTGCGGCTGAAGATTTTGCCAAATCATTTTTGATGAAGCAGGGCTTGCAATGGATTATGAGCAATTATCATTGTCGCTTTGGTGAGATTGATTTAATCATGAAAGATCAGCGGGATTTAGTTTTTGTTGAGGTCCGTCAGCGTCGTTCAATGTTTTTTGGTGGGGCTGCTGCAAGTGTTACCTGGCAGAAACAAAAAAAACTGCTGTTAACGGCTCAACATTTTCAATTGGTTTATGAGCAATGGTCGCGCGTGCCTTGTCGTATTGACGTAGTTGCATTACAAGGGGTGCCACCGAGTGTTGATTGGATTAAAAATGCAGTAGAGAGTCGAGGTTAATTTAAACGATATGTTAGTACAAATGGAAGATCGAGTTCGCCAACTTTTTGGCAACAGCATTGAAACAAAGGTCATGCTTGCAGATACGTTATCTTTAGAGATTGCCAAGGCAGGGCAGCGATTGTTACAGGGATTGCTGGCCGATAAAAAAATATTAATTTGTGGTAATGGTGCATCAGCCGCAAATTGCTTGCATTTTTCAACGGCGATGATTAATCACTTTGAAGTTGAGCGCCCTCCTTTGCCGGTTATCTCATTAAATACAGATACTGCGATTATAACAGCAATGGCTGATGAGCATGGGTATGCGGATTTGTTTGCCAAGCAAGTTCAAGCAATTGGTCAGGAAGGTGATGTACTTTTAGTGTTAACAACCTCGGGTAATACAGATAGTATTTTGCATGCCGTAGATGCTGCGAATGATCGTGGCATGGATACCATCGCTTTATCGGGTCGAGATGGCGGTATTTTAGCGAATCATTTAGGCCCCGAGGATATTGAAATTCGGATTCCGATTGATAGTGATGCAAGGATTCGTGAGTTGCATTTATTTGTGTTGCATTGTTTTTGTGATTTGATTGATCAGTCTTTATTTGGACAAATGGCGGGATAACAAAATGAAAAATACACGGAATATTATTTTTATAATACTGGCAACTATTTTGACGGGCTGTGTTGCTGCGGCAATGGTTGGCGCTGCAGGCAGCATGGTAGTTTACGATCGACGAAGTGTCGTGACAATTGAGCGTGATGCTCGTATTTTTTATCAGGTGCGAAAGGCGATCATTCCTAATCCAGCTTTTCGTGATTCCCGCGTTGTGGTGACTAGTTTCAATAATGTGGTCTTATTAACGGGGCAGACGCCAACGGCTTCGTTGCGGGTTTTGGCCGAGCGTATTGCGCAAAAGACGGAATATGTTAGGCATGTGTATGATGAAATCGTTGTTGGCAATCCTATTCCCTTGACGCAGCAAAGCAAAGATAGTGTTATCACCGGAGAGGTGCGTACGAAGATGCTAGCAAAAAAAGGATTGGGATCGGGCTCTATTCGTATTGTTACCGAAAATGGGGTGGTTTACTTGATGGGCGTTGTAACCGCCGACCAGGCGAATTTGGCAGTTGAGGTCGCGAGGCAGACCAGGGGCGTTCAAAAAGTTGTTAAAGTCTTCCAATATTTCACTTGATTCTGATGAAAATGAGGCCCCTTTTTCGGATTTGTCGCATCGCATGCTTTGGCGTCATTCTGGGCCCCATCCCTCGTTGCACTTGGGATGATGCTATGGTCAGGCAGTTACGTTGGGTCCTGCTTCTCTTTGGCACTAGTCTTTTATCAGGGTGCCTTGGTACAGTTTGGTCCGGTGTATCGTTAGTTTATGACCGTCACACCATATATAGTCAATTAAGTGATTTTGATTTGGCTTCTAAAGCGCAGCACGTGCTATTTGATGATAATGTATTGCAGGAGTCTGGTTGTCATTTAGAGGTCTCTGTACTGAATGGTGATATTCTTTTAGCAGGCCATGTCCCGACTAAATCGTTTCGTGATATGGCCGATGAGCGTCTTAATCGCCTAGAAGGGTATCGAACGATATTTATTCAAGTGGCCATCAACAAAGATAATCCTAACTCGATTGTTGATAGTTGGATTACCAGTAAAATTCGCAGCAAAATTTTTGCTGACTCTACGATTGCACCTAAAGACTTCAAGATTGTTACGGTTGATGCCATTGTCTATATCATGGGTGATGTTCGTGCCGATCAGGCCGCAAAAGTCGTGGATATGGCGCGGAACACCGATGAAGTGGTTCGGGTGGTGAAGTTATTTCGGGCGTTGACGGAGAGTAAGGGGTAGCTTGATCTGATCTTGCCTTCAATGTACGATCTTTGGCACGCAGAATTAAAACGAAAAATGTTGGGTGTCCACGTCATTGTTCTCCCCAAAGCCGCATAGAACTTTATTTCTTGCGCTTGTGTTCGGCCAGTTCAGATGCGCCATTTATAACTTTGGTATCAAGTGAGTAATTTTAGACCAGTCACTTTGGAGGGGCTTTTATAAACTCCCCGTTTAAGTGCAGCACGTTCGCGTAGAGTTGCGGCGATGTTCTTTGCCGTGCTATTTCGACAGACTTGAACAAACCGCCTCATGATTTTTTTGTATTGCCATTTAAGCTTGGGTGCAGCGCAGCGAAACCCGGGTTCCGCTGCGCTGCACCCAGGCTACAAGTCAATTAGTACTGATCGGACTAGGGCTAAGTCACGCACTCGGATGCTTCTTAAAGATATGAAGGCTATTTTTCGATTTTGGTGATAAATACTTAGCAAATGAGCCACCTTAATGTGGACTAAGCATTTCTGCTGGGTTGACATACTGTTTAAACTCTTCAGCCGTTAAAAATCCCAGTTTTATGGCAGCCTCTTGCAGTGAGCTATTATCTTGATGGGCAGTTTTGGCTATTTTCGCCGCTTTATCATAGCCAATATGTTGATTTAAAGCGGTCACAAGCATGAGGGAGTGATTGAGATAGTAGTTTATGCGTTCCTCATTGGCGCTGATTCCCTCAACACAAAATTCACGGAAAGAGTTGGCGCTATCAGCCAGTATATTTAATGAGTGTAAGACATTAAATATAATCATGGGCTTAAATACATTTAGCTCAAAGTTGCCTTGGCTATCTGCAATTGAAACGCCAGTATCATTACCAATAACTTGGGCGCATACCATCGTTAAGGCCTCACATTGTGTGGGATTGACTTTGCCTGGCATGATAGATGATCCCGGTTCATTTTCGGGAAGGATTAATTCAGCTAAACCACAACGAGGACCTGATCCCAACCATCTCACATCATTAGCAATTTTCATGAGCGCGCAAGCGAGTATTTTTAGCGTACTGTGAGCCATGACTAATGGCTCATGTGAGGCAAGAGCACAAAATTTATTTTTAGCAGATATAAATGGGAGCTGTGTTAGTTGGGCAATGTGAGCGGCAGATCTTGTTGCAAACTCAGGATGTGTATTCAATCCTGTGCCCACTGCGGTGCCACCTAGTGCTAACTCATAGAGCTCGGGCAGCATGAGTTCTATGCGATCGATACAGGCATCAAGCTGCGCAACATAGCCTGAAAATTCTTGACCTAAAGTCAGTGGCACCGCATCTTGTAAATGGGTGCGCCCAATTTTGATGATTTTATCAAATGCGTGCATTTTAATAATAAATGCGTCGCGTAATGCTTTAATTGCGGGCAATAGTTTGTTGTTGAAAGCGAGTGCGGCAGCGATATGCATTGCGGTGGGGAAAGTGTCATTTGATGATTGAGACATATTGACATCATCGTTAGGATGAATTGGCGTTTTACTTCCCAGCACACCATTTGCTAGTTCAATGGCGCGGTTAGATATAACTTCATTAGCATTCATATTAGACTGCGTGCCACTGCCTGTTTGCCATACATGAAGGGGAAAATGATCGTCAAGTTTTCCTGCGAGGACTTCATCTGCTGCTTGAGTAATGAGAGCGGATTTTTCTTGTGATAATTTACCCAGATCATGGTTTGTCAGGGCTGCAGCTTTTTTTAAGAGTCCAAAGGCATGAGTTACCTCGCGAGGCATGATGTCATGCCCAATATTAAAATGGTGAAGTGAGCGCTCAGTTTGGGCGCCCCAGTAGCGGTCGTTGGGTACTTCGATGGTACCCATGCTGTCGCTTTCAGTGCGTGTTTCGATGAGATGTTTAGTTTGGTGCATGGAAGTATCCTTTTTAATAAAGTTGAAATGTTACCATGTTTTGTCAAAAGACCAAGAGAGACAATGCTTAGCGCTTCTTAATCACAAAACACTGATGAATTCGTAGATTTCGCTTGAAGTCTTCATCGATGGTTTCTCGGCTCATGTCTTTCACCTGATATCGCTCACTGATAGCGGGTGACAATTTGAATTGTCGAAAATTCGTTGAAAAATACAGTTCACCTTCGGGGAAAAGTAGGCGCATGGCGCTGTCGATCAGCATCTCATGATCGCGTTGGATATCTAATGTACCCGGCATGCGCTTTGAGTTGGAAAAACTGGGTGGATCTAAAAAAATCACATCAAAATGATCGCGACAATGTTTTAGCCAGTCAATGCAATCAGCCTGAATAAATTGCTGTTTGTTGAGTGATAGTTTATTCAACCGAAAATTATCTTCTGCCCATTGGATGTAGGTTTTTGATAGGTCGATGTTGGTTGTTACAGCCCCTGCTAGTGCGGCATGTACACTGGCTGTCGCAGTATAACAAAAGCAGTTTAAGAAACGAGTACCTGTGCGTAATTGTCCAAAGCGCTGCCGTAATGGCCGATGATCTAAGAACAGACCCGTGTCTAAATAATCATGTAGATTCACATTAAGCTGGGCGCGTCCCTCTTGAACCACATGATATGCATTGGTTTTATCCATTTTTTGATACTGCTGCTTTCCTTTTTGCTGACGTCGTTGCTTAATCACGAGATGGCTCGTGGGGATTTGTAAGATGACGGGCGTAATTTGACTGACTTCCAATGCACGTTGCTCGGCTTTATGGACAGGCACTGAGGCGGGGGCGACATATTCTTGTAAGACGGCATAATCATCGTACAGATCAATCGCAAAAGCATATTCAGGAAGATCGGCATCATAAACGCGATAACAACTAATTTGCTCGCGTTTAGCCCATTTTTGTAAGTGTTGAAAGTTCTTTTTTAAGCGATTAGCGAACATTTCGCCGCCTTCAGAAAGCTGTTCTGGTTGATTCGTTTTAAGTTGATTTTTAGTGTCTAAAACAAATTGATACAACTTGCAATCAATGGGCCCATTATAAAAAGCATATTGCTTGTCGGCACGTAGTCCAATGGCTTTGGCGAGTAACGGATTTGATGTTAAAACGGCAGCACGCCAACCCTGAAATTGTTGATGTAAGGTGCCGCCTAAGGCTTGATAAAAAGGGATTAATGGCGTGGCGTCACTTAAGCGCTCACCATAAGGTGGATTGCAAATGAGTAGTCCTGTGGGGGCATTAGGGCGAGCATCTTGATAATCCATACATTGAAATTTTACTAGGGGTGCAACACCGGCGCGTTCGGCATTCGCTTGCGCTTTTTCAATTAAAATTGGATTACTATCAGAGCCTGCAATCGCTAAGGTGATGGGCTTAACTTGCTGTAAGGCTTGATGGCGCATTTTTTCCCATAGCGATGGTTGATGTTGCACCCAGTGGATGAGCGATTGATCTTGACGAATCAAGCCAGGTGCAACCTGTGCAGCCATCATGGCAGCTTCAATGACGAGGGTCCCTGAGCCACATAAAGGATCGAGTAAGCCATAACCTTGCGCGGCTAATTGCGGCCAGTTTGCGCGGATCAGGAGTGCTGCGGCTAAATTCTCTTTAATGGGCGCCTCACCGGCTTGTAAACGGTAACCACGTTGATGCAGGCTATAACCGGTTAAATCGAAGCTTACTGTTAATTTGTCTTGCTTGAGATGGGCCTGGATTAAAATGTCAGGATTGCTGCGTTCTACATGGGGGCGCTCACCGCCTAGATTTCGAAAATGATCGACGATGCTATCTTTTAGAACCTGAGCACTGTACATGGTATTGCGCAATTGAGTTGAGGTACCATGAAATTCAATGGCAAAGGATTTATCGACGGTAAATACGGTTTGCCAAGGAAATTGTTGCCCAAGTTTATAAAGGGCTTGCTCGTTATGGGCTTCACCATTAAATAATATCAAATGGACGCGATTGGCTAGTCTTGACCATAAGCACATTTGATAAATAATCGCTAAATTTGCTGAGCCAAAGACGCCCTGAGGTGTGACTTTATCAACTTTGAGGCCTAATGCTTGTAACTCATCGGCGAGTAAATACTCAAGACTACGTGGGCAACTGATAAATAGGGCATGCGACATGGTAGGGGTTCCTTTCAAACATTTTCTTTTAGTTCGTTAATATACACCAAGCTGGGGATTTGTTGTGCAGAAAATTTTAGAATTCCTAATAATGAATATATTTGCGCTGATAATTGGTCGTGTTATATATGAAATTACTCTCATACTTTGCCATTTTGAGTATAACATTGGGTAATATATTGGTATTTATAGTTTGAGCGTGCAAAGAGTGTATCGAGCATGAATTTATCAAAACCGCGCGGAAAACTCTGCCGTTTAGGGCAGAGATGGATAGCGCTCAATCATTAAAGTATTGTGGGCTTGACTGCTAATGAGGCGTTTTCTGCTGTTCAATGTATTGTCTGACAATGTCAATTGAAGCGCCACCACAACTTCCAGCAAAATAACTCAGAGACCAAAGCGCTGCACCCCATAGATTTTTTTGAATTGAAGGGAAATCCATTTTTCGAATCAAATGACTAGAAACGCCCTTTAAACTATTCACTAATTTCGATATAGAGACTTTTGGTGGATAATTGACGAGTAAGTGCACATGATCATCTTCTCCATCAAACTCGACTAGTGTTGATTCAAAATCTTTACAGACATTAGAAAATATCACCTCAAGCGCGTTAATGATGTCTTTTGTAAAGACACATCGGCGATATTTTGTAACGAAGACCAAGTGAATGTGCAAAGCAAATACACAATTTCTACCACGTCTAATATCTCGACTTTGGCCATTTTTGGCCTAGCTACGTAGAAATATTTAAATCAGGGAGTTGTCAACGCAAACAAACTCATTATCATGTGTTTCGACTAAAAAATACATGGAGTAAGCGCGTTGACAACGGAGATTTTAGCAGTTTTAGCAGCATTTTCATCTGAATTTTCACGACCAACCCTAAAAAACATTCAAATTCTTTTGGCCGGAGCGATACTTTGTCGTGGTCCGAGGCGCATCAGTAGCATATTACGTGTAATGGGCTTGGCTTCGGAAGGCAATTTTTCCAAATACCATCACGTCCTGAGTCGAGCAAAATGGGATGGCCTGATGCTTGCTAAAATCATGCTAGGCCTGTTGATTCGGTTGCTTCCAGACTCATGGCCCGTATTGATTGCTGTGGATGAGACGCTGGAAAGGCGACGTGGAAGAAAGATTAAGGCAAAAGGGCTGTACCGAGATGCCGTTGCATCTAGTCAGTCCAACGTTGTAACCAGCTACGGCCTGAAGTGGGAATGTATGATGCTTATTGTGCCTCTGCCTTGGTGTAAGCGTCCTTGGGCGTTACCATTTCTCACCGTCCTTGCACCATCAAAAAAATCGAATGAAGCAGCAGGTCGTCGCCACAAAACCTCATTGGACTGGACTCGGCAAATGACCTGCGCCATCAGTCGCTGGATCCGGCGATACTGGATTCTGGTTGGTGACGGGGCCTATGCTTGCATGGATTTAGCATTAACCTGTATTCGACTCAATGTAGCTCTCGTCTCGCGCTTGCGGCTTGATGCACAGCTGTTTGAGTTTCCTGTGCCTGAAAAGAAAAAATTAGGACGCAAACCTGTTAAGGGCAAACGGATTCAGCTCAAGGCATTACTCAATGATCCCAAACAATCCTGGCAAATCGATACGATAGACTGGTATGGTGGCGAGATCCGTCAGATTGAATACCTCACCTTTACATGCCTGTGGTATCACGCAGGTTTTACTCCGGTGACACTACGCATAGTACTCGTTAAAACACCCGACGGGAAAAATGAAGCAGAAGCCTTTTTCAGCACCGATATTAACCTCAAGCCAATACAGATTATCCGATACTTTGTACTGCGCTGGAATATCGAGGTTACTTTTGAGGAAACAAGAGCCCATTTGGGTGTTGAAACACAACGACAATGGTCTGACAAAGCCATAGCCAGAGCAACCCCATTATTAATGGGTCTGTTTTCTTTTATCACGCTAACCGCACTCAAGATGCATCAGATTAAACCGCTTATTAGCATAGAAACCGCTTCTTGGTATGATAAAAAAGGCGACCTCACTTTCTCTGATATCATTTCGGTTGTTAAAAGGTCAATTTGGTCAAATAAGTATTTTTCAAAGTCTCAAGATCCCTTTGATTTCGAAAAATATACTGATGAAACTATTAACTCATTGATTTACCAGCTGTCTCTAGCCGCATAAATGGCCAAAGTCGAGTAATATCATTGTCATCATTCATAGACCAGAGTATAATTGAGCAATGAAACGACTTCAAGCTTTTAAATACGAGTTAATGCCGAATGGTGATCAGCAAAAGGCTATGCGCCGTTTTTCTGGGTCATGCCGTTTTGTTTACAATAAGGCATTAGCTCTTCAAAAAGAGCAATATGCAGCTGGTCAATCATTCATTCGTTATGTTGAGATGGCAGCATTATTAGTTCAATGGAAAAAAGATGCAAAGTTAGAATGGTTAAAGGATGCACCGTCTCAATCATTGCAACATGCATTGAAAGATCTGGAACGTTCCTATACCAATTTTTTTGAAAAGCGCGCTGATTTCCCACGTTTTAAACGGCGTGGGTTTGGTGATAGCTTCCGTTATCCTCAAGGGTTCAAATTGGATGAGGATAATAGTCGTCTCTTTTTACCAAAACTGGGCTGGATTCGTTATCGTAATAGTCGCAAGATATTAGGGGAGGTTCGGAATGTAACCGTTTCCAGCCGCGCAGGTAGGTGGTTTGTATCGATACAAATGCAGCATGAGGTAGCTGAACAACAGGTAAACGAATCTACCAGCGCTATTGGTGTGGATGTAGGGATTACCCGTTTTGCCACATTCAGCAACGGCAATTATATCGCACCGGTTAGTAGTTTTAATAAACATGAACGTGCGCTGGCAAAATATCAGCGGCGCATGAGTCATAAAACAAAATATAGTAAGAACTGGCATAAGGCTAAGGCTAAAGTTCAGCAAGTTCATTATCGAATTGCGAATGCTCGAAGAGATTTCCTGCACAAAAGCACAACAACGATTAGCAAAAACCACGCGCTCGTTTGTATTGAAGATTTGCAGATACGGAATATGACCAAGTCATCTAAGGGCACTAGCGAACAACATGGAACTAAAGTACGGCAGAAATCAGGTCTAAATCGTGCTATTCTCGATCAAGGATGGAGTGAGTTTCGTCGACAGTTAAATTACAAGCTTGAATGGAATGGTTGTATTCTTCTCGCCGTGCCGCCGCATAATACCAGTAGAACTTGTCCGTGTTGTGGTCATGTTTCAAAAGATAATCGGCAAACACAAGCGGCATTTTTGTGTGTTGTTTGTCATTACAAAAATCATGCAGATGTAGTTGGGGCGATAAATATTTTAGAGCGAGGACATCGCTTGTTAGCCTGTGGAGATACGATGCTGTTAGATCGTTCTGTGAAGCAGGAACCCACTGAAGTGAGTCAGGCTGTTTCAGCCTGAACGCCGTAGGAATCCTCTTTCTTTAGGAAGGGGAGGATGTCAATCGTGCTAATTTACATTGATATATTTTTGCTAACCAGAAGGATTTTTTCACGTCATGATTGCACAATCTCGTTCGTCATGGAAAATCATGCAAGCAGCAATTTATGCATTAATGCTTCGTAGTTTTGAAGAAAAATTTGTGATGAAGTCGAGTAAAAAACGCCTATTTGATTTAATTAAAATTTTTTTTGAACCTTCGGGGCATGTTATTTTATGGTCAGTGCTTAAGACAGTTCAATCTCCGACGGCAGGTAATGCTTTATCCTCACCTTTATTTATTATATTGGGTGCAATTCCATGGATATTTGTGTACCGATATACATTCGTTTGTTCTGGTTGCATTATTGTCAATAGACCGTTGCTTTTTTTTAGACAAATCAAACTGATTGATCCGATTATTGCTGTTTTCTTATCGAAATTTGGAACGCTGGCTTTTGTTTTTAGTGTTGGGTTGTTGCTTTATTCTATATTTGGTGTGGACTGGCAGCTGGTTGATCCGCTGCGTTGGTTTTTATCTTTGTTATGTTTTTCATTTTTTGTATTGGGTTTAGGAATACTTTTTAGTATCGGGGGCTTTTTTTTCCCATCGATTATTCGTACGGGACGATTTTTTTTGAGGTTTTTGTATTTATTTTCGGGTATTTTTTTTAGTTTGGAGATGGTTCCTTTCGAATATCGAAAGTATTTTACAGTTAATCCTTTATTTCAATTTATTCAGATATCCCGAGAGAGTTTTTCCGATTCTACAACGCATTACGGTGACTTGTATTATTTATTTCAGTGCGGTATCGTTTTGTTAACGATAAGCTTGAGTGTTTATATGTTGTTAAGAAATAAAATCATGGTAGAAATAATGGAGCATTAGTCAATATGTTGTCTAACATAAATCGTTTCAGTTTAAGTAAATTAAAGCAAACCAAAAACATGATTAGCCTAAAGCCTGCTGTCCTTTGGTCATGGGCTACTCTCACTCGGAAGCATGGGGGGGGGCATTTACCATTATTCGCGGTGATGGTTGTTATTCCGTGGCTTTTGACCGTGGTGTATTTAGGATTCATCAAGACACCGGAATATGAAAGTACGGCAAGTCTTTTGCTGAGTCAAAATGAAGCATCTAAACCGTTGAATGGTTTGAAAAATTTTTTTAATAAAAAAATAGCATTAGATCCTCACTCCGATGCGGCTTCTATTATTTTAGTTCAGCACTATATTCATTCGGCTGATCTTTTGGCTGATTTGGATCAGGTGATTCAGTTAAAACGTCATTATCAAGGAGCAGATATTGATTTTTTATCACGCTTGAAGCAACGCCCTAGCCAGACAGCCTGGCTTGACTTTTTCACCAATAAGGTCAAAGTATCTCTTGATGTGACAACACATGAATTAGTTATTTCTGTGCGAGCATTCACACCTGAGATGGCTCAGAAAACGCTTAATTTAATTATTAAAAAAGCTTTTTTATTTTTTGAGCGAGTGAATAATGCTAATTTGACGGAGCAGTCTCAACTTGTACAAGAGCGCCTGGATATTGCTAAAGCTAAATTAATCCAAATGAAGCTAGCTTACAATCAAATCGCTAAGGCAAAAGATCATCAAAATCTTGCGACCTTAAATCAATTAGAGATGGCAAAATTAAACTTAAAATTTGCGGAAACCGAATATAAAGTTGCTCAGCAGGCTTATGTATTATGGAATATGTCGACTAAGAAAAATACGCTCATCGAAATCGCAAAGCCTAATCTTCCAGAGTATTATGATTATCCTAAACTACCTTATGATTTTGGCAGTGTTTTAGCAGTCCTGATCGCATGTTATTTATTGGTGAAAATGATTTATATGATAGCCGAGGAGCATATAGATTAGGTTTGCGCATCAACATGGATTCGTCCCACATATATACATGTTATTTTTTATAAAACCATTAAGGCATAGGGGGTGAGTTATAAACACGTCCTAAACAAAAGATAAACATAATAGAAATATTTTGTATTCG
>Ga0364920_10016_pt1 | contig 93854 bp, 88 predicted proteins | sample SorcelJu500001C8_FD_206961 | JGI IMG/M metagenome (GOLD analysis project Ga0364920, IMG submission 206961) | Enriched cells from Trout Bog Lake Hypolimnion, Wisconsin, USA - BchlTB.June20.5000.01.C8 | ecosystem: Environmental > Aquatic > Freshwater > Lake > Hypolimnion/Profundal zone | place: USA...
GCAGCGAAATAAACTCTTCATCAAGGTAATGGTCTCTTATTTTTTGGATTTTTAAAAAAAATGCTTGATAGATGGACATTAATCATTTATATAAAGGTTAAAAGCCTATCTCTGGGAGATTTATATGTCATGGAAAACAATACTTACGACTGTAGCCTGTTTAACAGCTTGTTCAGAGGCTTATTCTGATGACGTGGCCAGTGGAATTGATCTGGCCAATGCGCTATTTACCAATGCTACCACTATTAATTTTACGGCAGGCTTTTCGGTCGATCCAATCTTTCCTTATCCTGTCAACTCAGGGAAAAACTTCTCGGCTGTCAACCAAGTTACTACCATAACGGGCAATGGCTTTGAACTACATGGACAAAATACTATTCCCTACTCCGGTTGTTTCTTTGTAAACGGCGGTACCGTGAATATTTCGGATCTGATTATAGAAGCCGGCGAAGCACTTGGAGCATCGGGTGGTGTCGGCGGCGGCGGCGGCGGCATGGGCGCCGGGGGTGGTCTATATGTTCGTGGGCTTGGCTTAGGCACCCTCACCACCGTCACATTGACTGATTGCCAGATCACGCATTGTGCAGCAGACGGTGGATCTGGCGGCATACCTGGTCAAAACAACGGAGGCGGCGGCGGCGGCGGCGCTACCTATTATGGCGCAGGAGGAAACATAACTGATATAGGAGGAGGCGGCGGCGGCGGCGGACTCTATGGAATTGGGGGTAATGGCGATGACGGATTGTATTTGGGTTATGGTGCTTGTGCTGGCGGCGGCGGCGGATTCTACGTCTTCGGAGCAGGATCCAATAGCACCGAGGCCAGTAATGGAGGCCAGGGAGGATGTAATGCAGAGAGTCCCCCTGAATGTGGCGGACCGGGGGGAAATATTGGTATATCTCCCATACCTGGCGGGGATGGAGCTGCCGGTTCCTTCACCGGTACAGGCGGCGGCGGCGGCGGCGGTAGTAATTTAGGGACCCCGGGAGCTGGCGGAAATGGAAATATCGGCGGCGGCGGCGGCGGCGGCGGCGGTTGCCCGACGACCGTTGCTGCTAGCATAGTAGGCGGCAAGGGCGGTGATGGAGGACAATATGGCGGCGGTGGCGGCGGCGGTGAATCATCACCCGCAGATCTCGGGCAGACAGATACGGGCGGCGCGGGCGGAAACGGAGGCTTTGGCGCAGGCGGCGGCGGTGGCGGCGGGGCAACTAATCTCGGAGGCTTTTCCATTGGCGGCCGGGGCGGAAACGGCGGCTTTGGCGGCGGCGGCGGCGGCGGCGGCCGTGCTGCTAACACATTCGGCGCGGGCGGCACGGGCGGCTTTGGCGGCACGGACGGAGCCGTGGGATCGGGAGGATTCTGTGGAGTCGGCGGCAATGGAGCTGGTTTTGGCGGGGGTGTATTTATGGAGCCTAACACCTCGGTTACATTTATAAATACGATAAATTTCGGAAGTAATTTTGCTGGGACTGCGGGAAATGATATTTTTATGTGTGCAGGCTCTTTCCTGACGTTTAACCTGAATTCGAGCGTGACCCTTGCCAATCCAATTGAAGGCGATGGTCAGGCCGCAGGAGGAGGCCTTAACGGCTCAGTCACCATTAACATGATCGGCGCTCCCACAAACGTTATGAACTTTGCCAGCCTTGTCAACACTTACATAGGAACGAATATTATTAAAAACGGTACGTTGGGGATCTCTGCTGACAGCGCCCTGGGTGTGGCCGGCAATGGTCTCACGTTTGATACGACAGCCGGATCTCCAGTACTCGAAGCTTATATGAATGCCTTCTCACTCGGGGGAGGACGTGTTGTCACTTTTCTCGGAAGCGGCACCTCGACCATCTTTGTTCCCTCGGGAGCTTTTACCGTACCCAACGCTCTTCCCCTCGCCGGCTCTAATTTAGTTGCGGATATCGTTACAACTGCATCCTTCGGAGGGCTTATTTCAGGAGGCGCTTCATCCTCTTTAACGAAAACGGGGGCGGGGACTTTGACGCTTAACGGCACCGTCGCAAACACCTTCTCGGGACTGACGACTGTGTCCGGTGGAACCCTGATTCTTAACGATACAGGAGGCGCTGCCATTATAGGAAATATCCTCATCAATGGCGGAGGCACATTGCAGCTGGATGCTGCCGGTCAAATCGCTGACACCAGCTCTATGACCATTTCAACCGGAACGTTTAATATGCAAACGTTCCCCGCCACTTTAAATAGTCTGACATTTAACAGCGGAACAGTCACTCAAGGCAGCGCTGCTGCCGTTCTGACGCTGACAAACGCAGGCACCGCACTTACCATGCAAGACGGCACGGCCTTCTCCGGTCCGGGAATGGGGCCTATAATACTTTCAAATAGTGGAGCTGTCATCTATAGTCCTCTGGGCTCAGGAACTGCAACGATCAGTGTTCCTCTGGATTTGGGCGGCGGAACTGTGACATTTACCATTAATCCGGATGTTCCGCCAACAGTTGTGCCGGGCATGATTATTGACTCAGCGATCAGCGACGGAAGTCTCATGCTGCAGGGCACCGGAGCTCTGCAATTTGCAGGCGCAGCTCCCAATACTTATAGTGGAACAACAACTATTAACGCCGGCCTCTTGCAGCTGAATAAATCCACAGGGGTCACAGCCATTCCGGGGAATGTCTCTATCGGCGGCGGAACGCTCATGGATCTGGCCAGCGGACAAATTGCTAATTCCAGCAATATGACGATCAGCAGCGGAATGTTTAATATGAACGGCTTTTCCGAGACTATCAACAGTCTGAACCTGCAGGGAGGAACCGTTACAGGGGCAGGCAGTACGCTGACCCTCTTGAATACGGGTACAGCACTGACGATGGCGGGCGGCACGACACTTGGAGTAGGACTAGCTTTCCCCAATAACAACTCAAATGTTGTTGGCGGCGGCGCCGCAACAATCTCCGGCCCCGTATCTTTGGGTGCTGGGATGCACAACTGGACCATTTCTTCAGGACTGGCTCCTTCTTTTGATATGACTGTCTCAGGCAATATTACAGGCGCGGGCAATCTATATAAATTAGGACCTGGGATACTTAACCTCACAGGCCCTGCCAGCAATTATGGTCCTACAGCAGTGTCGGCCGGTGCGCTCGCTATCAACGGATCTGTCACAACTCCGACAGTCACTGTTAATGCAGGAGGAACGCTTCAGGGAACAGGTATGGTGACAGGCGCTGTAACTATTATGAATCAGGGGACGATGTCACCCGGAAACAGTGTTGGAACATTCACCGTCATTGGAGATGTTGTTCTGGAGACAGGTTCGATATATCACAATTACCTCACTCCCCCGGCGAGCTCTCTTACGCTCATCACTGGAACCCTCAATATTCAACCGGGCTCTACGTTTTTACTCGACCCGGAGCATGCCATGTATAACCCTCTTACAGTTTATGAGGTGATCGGAACCACCGGAGGAGTGACAGGAACATTTAGTAATTTCGTGACAACATTCCCTTTCACCGGAGAGCTTTTTTACATCGGGACTAATGTCTATCTTGAGATCGAGCTGAATGAATATGCGCTGGTAGTTCCTCCTGGAAATTGCCGTAATGTGGCCGGAGCTCTTGACGCGATTTTCTCCTCCGGCGATACCATGGATCCGATATTTGCAGATCTCTTCAAGGTGCCCAAAAATGAGCTTTGCAATGCGTTCAACCAGATGCAAAATTCCCTCTACAGAGGGATGTCAATGGTACAGCAAAGCAGCATCATCCGCGTCGATGAGGCGCTGAAATATCGACTTCAAAATGTCCTCGATCAAACTTATTGCAGCTCCCAGGAAGGATGCCCTGCTGTAGAATCGGCGGATATTGTTTGCAATACCTGCATACCGGAGAAAGAAACCGTCCATATTTGGGCAGATGAATTTGGTGATATAACTCATAAAGAGAAAAATAAAAGTACATTTAGCCCTCAACTTGCCTATGGCAGCACGACTTTAGGGGTTGTTGGAGGAGTAGACTGTCATTTTGCAGATTATTTTTATTTGGGGGCCCTTGGCGCTTATACCCACTCGAATATTAAATGGCACACCAAAATAGGCGATGGAAAAATCCATAGCGGCTATGCCGGCCTTTATGCCTCTGGACTCTCGAAGAGATTCTACGGAAACGTTGCTGTTATTAGAGCGTGGAATGATTACAGCGCGAATCGACGCATTGTCTTCACAGGAGTCAGCAAAAAAAATCACTCTACTCACGATGGCCATCAACTTCTGGGGCATGCCGACACAGGATATAACGCTGAGGTGGGTGGTGTCATCATCCGTCCCTTCGAATCTTTTGACTATATCATACAGAAGGAGAATAAATACTCGGAGCAAGGCTCGGAAGCCTATAACCTTGATGTCTTCAGACAAAATCTATTAATGTACCGAAATGAGGCTGGAGTTAATATTGCGACCTGCTTCTGTTTCAACAGTAACAAATTCACGATTGACTTTAAGATAAGCTGGATTCACGAAGGACGCATTAAAGGAAAAGACACGAGAGCCCGTTTTACAGGAACCACCCCTACCTTTACGGTCACCAACAGCGACTATGCCAACCGAGATTTAATCTCACCGGGCGTGACGCTGGCATACAAGGTACATGATACACTGGACATTACAACCTACTATAACGGCGAGTTTGGCAAACAAGGTTACTGGGATCAAAACTTTGGCTTCCAACTCGGAATTGACTTTTAAGGAAGGAGCGCCTGGAAGTGGTCCAGGGTCACGAGCTTGTCGTGATCGATCAGGAACACTTCTTGCGGGTGGATGATTTCGCAGAGGTTTTTGAGGCTCTCGCACTTGAGGACGACGAAGTCGACTTCGGCAAGCGAGGAGAGCAGCGAAATAAACTCTTCATCGGGGTCAGAATCTCTCACATAGACGATCAGTAGCGTATCGGGGTCTTTGACTGCCAGCTGGCGGATGCTGCGGAAAAGCGCCGTTGTAATCCCCTGCGTGCTATGGATGCCGAGAACGAGGTAGTGTTTGCCTTTAAGCGCCTGCTGCAGGGCAAAGAGATGGTCTTCATCAAACACTTTGTTATCGACGTCAAATTCCAGGAGACGGCTTGCAAGATCAGATAAATTAATCCGGGCGCATCCAAGCCGCTCAATGGCGATTCCGGCGGCGATGTTGGCAAGCTGCGCGGCATCGGCCACTTCAAGTTTGTTGCCGAGGGCAACACTGACCATGGCCAGCACGGTGTCGCCGGCGCCGGTGACATCTTTAACTTCCTTGGATCGAACGGGGAAGTCGTGTCTTTTTCCTTCCCTGGAAAAAAGAGAGATTCCTGCTTCAGAGCGAGTGATCATGAGAAGATCGATGCTCACTTTCTTGAAAAGGGCTTCAGCGACCTGTTCAAGCGAGGCCTGTTGAGACAATTTGGCTGCGGCATACGCTTCCTGCAGATTGGGCTTGAGGACCGTAGCGCCCTGGTATCTTGCAAAGTCGTCCCCTTTGGGATCAACGATGACAGGGATATCGCGCGCTTTGGCCATTTCGATGACGGTCATGAGAAGAGAAGGCGACAAAAATCCTTTTCCATAGTCGGAGACGGCTAAAATATCGATTCCATCTAAAAGATACGGCAGCTTTTCTACCACTTCCTGCTCGACATTCTCAGAAATTGTAGAGATCGATTCAAAATCAACCCTGAGCACCTGCTGCGCGTCGGCAATCAGCCTGTTTTTTACGGGAGTTTGGTAATCTGCCTGAGTGAAGATCCCCTCGACACTCACGCCTTCATCAGCAAGAGCCTTCACAATGCTCTGGCCTGCCATATCAGAACCTACGCGTCCGATGGCTTTAACTTGAGCGCCGAGGGAAATAAGATTTAGGACAACGTTTCCGGCGCCTCCAGGGCGGCCCTCTTCTTTCAGGACGTGCAGAACAGAGACCGGCGCTTCGGGCGAGATCCTTCGCACCTTGCCGGTCGTATAGGTGTCGTACATGAAATCGCCGATGACGCCGACTCGGATGGAAGTTAAACGACTGAAGATCCGGCTAAGTTTTACCATGCTCTATTGGGTATTAAGTATTGATTGATATAATCGCCAACTGCTGACTCAATTGTAAAGTCAAAACGTAAAGGCTCGCCGTATTTTTTCATTTCGGCGCATGTATAGTTTTGATATTGGGCTGCGAGCTCTTTTGGCATATCGATATATTCGATCCGGACGGGTTTATTCAAAGCCTTAAAAACAGCCGTCGCCAGCTCATTCCACGTTGTCGGCTGCCCCATTCCGATGTTAAAAATACCGCCGCGCTTGTCTTTTAAAAACTCACATGTCATGCGGACGGCGTCTTTGACATAAATAAAATCGCGGCATTGCCCTCCGTCGGAAAAACGATCGGGCTCGGTGGATTTAAAAAGCCGGATGACTCCTTCTTTTTGGATCACCGGCGTCATTTTAAGCACCATCGATGCCATGCGCCCTTTGTGAGACTCATTAGGCCCGAAGACGTTGAAATATTTGAGTCCGGCAATCTGATCTAGAACACCTTCTCTAAGCGCCCAAAGGTCAAACCAGTGCTTCGATTTTCCATAGAGGTTTAAAGGCTGCAGCCCACTGAGAAGATCATGCTGATCGGAAAACCCGAGCGTCCCATCGCCGTATGTTGCAGCAGACGAGGCATAGATAAACCGGATTCCATTTTTTAGGGCGTACTCAGCGAGTTTCTGTGTGTAGAGAGTATTATTTTCTCTTAAATACTGCTCATTCTGCTCTAAAGTATCCGAGCAGGCGCCGAGATGAAAGATGGCCTCTATTTCAGTTTCACGGCCTTTAAGCCATGCGTGCAAGTTTTGAATCGGAACGATTTCTTGATACTGTTTGTCTTGGAGGTTTTTTATTTTTTCCGGGTGATCCAGGCTATCGACTAATACAGGCTTATGCCCTAAGTCATTCAAATATCGAACGATCCCGGAACCGATAAGCCCTGCGGCTCCTGTCACCACAATAATTTTGTCCATACGTTGGACAACACTATCATAGGGCTTGAGTTTTTTTCTCGAACAAATTCTTTTTGATTATTTTTCTGTAATCTTGAGCGAGCTTGTAGTGCTTAAATTTTTTTTCAAGGGCCTTAAACTCGGGGTGGTGGATGCTTCTTTTTCCCCGCTTTCCCCTGACGGGAGGGAGCACATGATGCAGCGCCTCATGGTAGACAATGTAGGCGACAAAATAGTCGGGAATATGCGGCTGGTCGAGATACCGGTTGATCCGGATCAGCTCCGTGCGGAAATGATAAGAGCCCAGGATAACGCGCCTAGGGGCGCTTGAAAAACGGCGATTGAACCACGTGATTTTAAGGTTTAGCTTCCCTTCGAAATATTCGGCATTGATCTCTTTTAAAATAGCCTCAAGGTGATGATGCTCACCTTGAGGGTTCAAGAAAACTCTTTGACTGCGCTTTCGCGGTTTGAAAAACCTTAAAAAGTTGATCATTACCCGTTATGAGCGTTTGCCTGCTCGCCGATAATCTGGAGATTATAGACGCAGGTGACCCCTTCTTTAAGTTTTAGGGTCAGCGGGTGGTTGCCGATCACTTTAATCGGTTTATTCAGGCCGATATTGCGTCGGTCCATTTTCAGTCCCTCTTTCTCGAAGAGTTCAAGAATGTCTGAATATCCAACTGAGCCGTACATGTTTCCTTCAGCATCGACTTTAACAGTGATCTTGAGGGTCAGTCCATTCAGTTTAGCAGCCAGCTCTTCAGCTTCTTTGCGATCGACGTCTGCCTGCTTGGCGCGTTCTGCTTTGAGGCGCTCTTGCATGCGGAGCGTATGTTCACTGGCAGGAACGGCTTTTTGCTTAGGCAGAAGAAAATTTCTTGCAAAACCAGGTTTTACAGAAATCACTTCGCCGCATCTGCCGATATCTTCGACGTCTGAGATTAATAAGTATTGTTGTTTCATTGTTTCCTCTTAAATCTCGGACACGAATGGCAATAAAGCCATATAGCGTGCCTGTTTGATCGCTTGTACAAGTTTCCGCTGATAGCCGGCAGAAACACCCGTAATCCGCCGAGGAATGATTTTACCTCGTTCGGTGATGAAGCGGCAGAGCGTATCGAGATCTTTATAGTCGATATGCTTTACGCCGGCAGCAGTGAAAGGACAACTACGTTTTTTCTTAGGAGCAAAAGGTGAATCCATCATTTTTACTCTCTCTCAGGTAAGGGTTGAAATTCAATTTTTTCAGGGACTTTATGCGCCCGTGTTGTCATAAAACGAAGGATGTCTTCGGTAAGACGGTATTCTCTCCACAGTTTGTCCATCACTTCAGTGGGGACGGAAAAGTAGAACAGAAAATAGTGCCCTTCTCTTTTTTTGTTGATCTCGTAGGCCAATTTCTTGCGCCCTTGATCAAAAATTTTATGTATTTCTCCACCTTTTTCATTGATGTTGTTTGTCATCTTATCGATGAGCTTTTGACAAGCATCGTCTGTTAAGGCGGTCGATAAAATATACATCCCTTCATAGAGATGAGTTCGATTTTTCGCCATTTTTAATGACTCCTTATTAATTCTTTTTTGTATTCGCCAGCGTCATTGCAGCTCCAATCCCTTGCAGGATCCAGCTGTCCAAGACATCAGCTACTCTGTTAAAAACTTCCGGCAGCTTTTCCTCTTCTTCCCGGTCAAAGGGCGACAGAACATAGTCTGCCAGATCGCCTCCACCCGGATGGCCTACGCCTATGCGCAGCCGAGGAAAATTACGCGTTTCAAGGTGCTCCTCAATGCTTCTCAGTCCATTGTGGCCGCCAGCGCTTCCTTCTTCTTTAAAGCGGATGTCGCCGACTGCAAATGCAATATCATCAACAACCACGGCAATGCGATTTGCAGGCACTTTAAAAGCCTTCATCGCCTTCAGCACGGCTTCACCGCTGCTATTCATGTAGGTCAGCGGAAGAACAACCCCAACTGAGGAGGCTCCCACACGTCCTGTCCCTACTTCAGCAGACATCTTGTGCGCCTGCTTAAATGCGATCCCGTGCCGCTTTGCAAAATGCCTGGCCGCCCGAAATCCCACATTATGCCGGCTCTTCTCATAAGCCCTGCCTGGATTGCCAAGTCCCACAATGATATAATCTTTAGTTGCTGCGTTTTGAAACGACAACAACGACTTCATCCATCTTAGCAAGAGGTTTAACTCCATCAGGAATTGCAATATCGGACAATTTTTTTGCTTGCTTGATCCCAAGATCTTGCACGTCAACTAAAAAGTGGGAAGGGATGTGCTTCGGCAGACACTCCACGCGAACGTGGCGTATAATCTGGCGCAAAAAGCCTCCCAGCTTCACTCCCGAGCATTCAGCGACACCGATACACTGGATCGGCACCTTGACGCTCACAGGCACGTCTTCGAAGAGTTCTTCGAAATCGATGTGCGAGACCTCGTAGGTCGTTAGTTGATATTGAATATCCTTGATGATGGCTTTTCTATTTTTCCCATCAAGATTCAAATGAAAAACAGTGGTCCCCAAGTGACCCGGTTTCATTTGTCTTAAGATAGCTCCCATCTCATCTTTACTGACGATCAACTGTTGATTCGGTTGGCCGGCTGAGTAAAGAATCGCGGGGATCTTACCTTCTCGTCTGATCTGCTTTGTGTCACTTTTTTTTGTTGAAGTGCGCACTACAGCAGTCAGCTTCTGAGCAGTCGTTTTCATAGCATTCTCCCTTATAATTTATTAGTATCGTTGAGAATTTCTAGATGGGCTGGTTGATTGCGCGAGCAAAAAGAGGAGCCACAGAGACGACCTTTACCTTCTTCGAATTGATCTTCGAAGGGAGAGGAATCGAATCTGTCACAATCATCTTTTCAATCGCACGCTCTTCAAACACTCCGTTCACAAAGAGGCCGTGGGTGGCTACCGCGAAAATATTCTTCGCCCCGTAGCTTTTGCACACACCTGCCGCCGTGACCAGCGTTTGACCGGTTGAGATTACGTCATCGACCAAAACTACATTTTGGCCTTTCACATCCCCTGCTAGGGCATGACTCTCAACTCGTTTTGCACTCATGCGATGTTTATCAACGACACCGTTGGAGGTCTTAAGATCCTTTGCAAACTCCTGTGCGCGCCTAATGCTTCCGATGTCAGGGGCTACCATCACGCTTTTTTCCCATCCCTCTTTTCGGATCGCCTCTACTAAAAGAGACTCTCCCGTGAGATGAATCAGCGGTATGTTAAAAAACCCTTCGATCTGCGGTGAGTGCAGATCCATCGTCATCACTTGAGAAGCTCCTGCGGCTTCCACCAGCTGCGCGACAAGCTTTGCAGAGATCGGATCTCCATTTTCTACACGTCTGTCCTGGCGGGCGTACCCAAAGTAGGGCATTACCGCCGTGATCGAACGTGCACCGTCTCGTTTCAAAGCATCAATCATGATGAACAATTCCATGAGATAGAGGTTAGGATGCTGTGCGATCGTTTGCAAAACGAAAACATCTTTACCGTGGACATTCTCTAAAATTCGAACGCCTATCTCGCCATCTGGAAAAGTCTCAATCCGAACCTTCCCCTGCCTGATCTTGCCGCACTCGCTAATTTTCCTCGCAAGCTCCGGATGGGAGCTTCCGTGAAATAGGATGCACGACTTCGATTTCGGCATTGAAAAATCCTAATTTTGCAACATGTCTATGACATGTCTAAATGTTGGGGTGGAAGGATTCGAACCCTCGAATGGCGATACCAAAAACCGCTGCCTTACCACTTGGCGACACCCCAATACGTAAGCCGACCACAATACCCCACCCCCTCATTTTAAATCAACGGTGTGATGGAATCATAAATTAAAGAATTTCATTTATGGTAATTAAAAACTGTATTTAGTTCTCCCATACATATGTCGGGACAAGGTTCCCATTGTCCCCGCTAGCCCCTTGAGCCGACATCGACTTTGCCAAATCGATCCTCCTTCGGCGGCCTGGATGCCTATACAAGGCCCGCCTCGTTCGGAACGCTCTCGCTTCGATTTTACATTGTCGCTACAGCCGCCGGCTGCAATGGCGTTCCCTCCCCTACTCGCAAGCTCGGGGGGCCCCTTCCACGTCTCATTGCAGTGCCTATTATTTTAAATAGCCTTAGATTTAGCCTTAGATCTAGCGACGGATTCTGCGACACAGCCTTCTACCGTGAGATCCAACGTATCGACGTTAATCGTAAAGATGTTATTGTGACTTCTATGTCCCACTACAAATTCGGATTTCTTACCATCCAGCTCTAGATAAATTGTAAGGCTGTTCCAGTTTTTATTTGGCAAAATAAGACGGTAAGTTACTTCTTCTCCGGAGTTTATATGCATCTCATTAATCTTATCGGAGATCTTTTTGAAAATCTGAGCCTTTTTTTCCATAACAATTGGGGTGGCATCAGCAATATTGTCGTGTTTTAGGGCATACCTACTATAAAGTTCAGCTTGGAGACGCACTTCAAAATCCGCCGGCGACATCCCGGTCTCTGGGGGGCTGGCAAGTTCGCTATGAATGATTTTTGTTACGCTACCTGCTAAAAGAGCAATCAACAGACCGGATAAGGGGCGATAATTACCAGAGCGGATAGCAACATATCCAGAGAGGGCGGCAACCGCAAGAGCAGCAGCCGCACCCATCGCTGGATTTTTCCAACCTGTTTGCTGGATTGGTGTTGGGTTGCAGTCGATTCTTACTGTGCTCATCATATTTCTCCTGTTTGAGAAGCAATAATACCAAAATTGTTTTTAAGTCCTACACAAAAAACAGACCTTGCGGCCCGCCGATCATGCGAGGCGGGTACCTTAAATTACTTCCAAGCGATGGTGTTTTTGACAGCGCCTTCTACCGTGAGATCCAACGTGTCGACGTTAATCGTAAAGATGTTTAAGAAACTTCTCCATCCCACTACAAATTTGGACTTGTTACCATCCAGCTCTAGATAAATTGTAAGGTTATTCCAGTTTTTATTTGGCAAAATAAGACCGGAAGTTCCCATTTCTCCGGATTTTTGATGCATCTCATTAATCTTAGCTGAGATCTTGTCGAAAATCTGCGTCTTTTTTTCCGTAACAATTGGTTCGGCATCAACACCACAGATGTGTTTTCCGGCATACATACTATAAAGTTCGTCTTCGAGACGCGCTTCAAAATCCGCCGGTGACATCCCGGTCTCTGGGGGGCTGGTAAGTTTACTATGAGCGCTTTTTGCTATGCTACCTGCTAAAACAGCAATCAACAGACCGGATAAGCGACTATAATTACCAGAGCGGATAGCAACATATCCAGAGAGAGCGGCAATCGCAAGAGCAGTAGCCGTACCCACCATTGGATTTTTCCAACCTGTTTGGGTAATTGGCGTTGGGTTGCAGTCGATAACTCTTACTTCTGTGCTCATCATATTTCTCCTGTTTAAGAAGAAATTATACCAAAATTGTTCTTATAGTCCGATACAAAAAACTGGCCTTGCGGCCCGATCATGAGAGGCGGAAATGAGCGCAGACATAAATAATTTTATTGTCGTTTGTAAAGATTTTATTTTACGCTTTTCGATGCAAATTGCCGATTGTGGCGTCAAAACATAATAAATAATTATTTAATACAATTAATTAATTTAGTGTTTTAAATTAACTCAAATTAATATATAATTATTGTCAGAAACTAGATTTTTTTAACAAAAGGATACAATATGTTAAGTTCAGCACTCATCCCTGCAGTTGCAACTCTACTAAATTATAGATTATTTCAGGCGGGCAGCGCACGAAATTGGACCGGGCTAAATACCAAGGAACCGTTGTTAAGAGGCATTCAGAACAAGCTTTATGCCACGATTGCAGCACTCGGCGGAGCCTCTCTAGGTGTTTCTCTGACATCCTTTGCTCAAGGAAATCGTTTGAAAGGCGCAGTAGCTCTTGCAGCTGGCCTTGGATTGAATGCTTACGTGTTCGGATCAGCCATTAAAGCAGCTTTTTCAGATATCAATACAGCTTTTACAAACATCAAAGAAACGTTACGAAACATTTCTTCATCTGATTAAGCTTTCTTGTTTTCAAGAAGGCCTTTCCTAAATCATGGACCCGCCGAGCGTGCGAGGAGGGTCCCTTTTCACGTCTCATTGCAGCACCAATGAACAATTTTACTCCGCGTTTGATGTTTGCAAATATGACGAATTTTTATATAGTTAACGGGAATATTTTTATCATAAGGAGAACTAAAATGATTCGAACAGCACTATCTAACCCATTCATTACCGCCACAACAGGCGCCCTGATAAATTTAACCATCCAGCAAATAGGAAGAAGATGCAATTTGCTTGGACTTGGCAAAACTTATGGAACAGCAGCGCCAAATCCTAATGGTTTATTAAGTCTAGTCTCACTAGTTGGCGGAGCCGCGCTGGGGTTTTCAGCTACAGCTTTCTATAAGGGAAATAATGTTACAGGCACTTTCGCTGCTGCAAGCGGTCTAGCGTTGAATTATGTCGTGTTCGGGAATATGGACGCTGTCTTTGATGCGCTATTCTCAGAGAAGAAATAAGTATTTTTCTATCCGAAAGGCCTTCTTGTTTTCAGGAAGGCCTTTTTCTTTCCTCAATTAGGTACTGTGGACAGACGCGAAGGGATCGCTCGGGAATAAATTTTACAATTTAGCTGGGGAAAAGTTGTCCGAATATTGAAGATTTTTTCGCAGGAGGTATACTCCGTATACCTCTAAGAAAAAATCGTCAATAGGCGGATGACTTTTCTCCCTGCAAAATTGTAAAATTTATTTCTGAGCGATCCCGGAAGGGACCCGCCGAGCGTGCGAGGCGGGAATGAGCGCGGACGCAGCCGGCGGCTGCATCGACACAGCAAAATCGAAGCGCAGCGGTCCGAACGAGGCGGGCCTTGTATACGCATCCAGGCCGCCGAAGGAGGATCGATTTGGCAAAGTCGATGTCAGTTCAAGGGGCTAGCGGGGACAATGGGAACCTTGTCCCGACATATGAAACAGGAAAAACCAAGAAAGAATTCCTAAGAATTTTCCCAGGATTTTTTTCTAATGCTTGAAGGCTTTTTTGATCATGTGACGGTGGAAGAAGAGGTACTCGCAGCCGGAATAGAGCGTGTAGGCGGCAGCGAGGGCCGCGGCCATCCAGCTCAGCCTTTGAAAATCCTCGAGAGACAGGCATCCTGTAGAGTAAGGAATCATCAAAATCAGAATAAAGAACGTCGCGATCGCTTGAATGACAGCTTTGATCTTTCCGCTCATGCGAGCGGCCAGCGGTATGCCTTGCAGCGCGCAAAGTGAGCGAAGAGTGTTGACGAGAGAATCCCTCCAGAAGAAAACAAGTACGATCATGAGAGGCAGCTGAAGATCGCCCTGCGTGAAGGCAAAAAATACCGAGAGGCGGAAAAAGCTGTCGGCCATGGGATCTAAAACTTTGCCGAGGCTTGTGACCTGATTTCTGCGGCGCGCAAAAAAACCGTCGAAGATATCTGTGAGCTCGCAGAGCGCAACTATGAATAGAAGAATGTACGGAAGAACAACTGCGGAAATACCCCAGCTATCGGAAAAAAGGTAGAGCGCCACGAACAGTGGACTCATGATGACTCGGAAAAAAGTAAGGGCCAATGGTAATCGCATTTGAGAAATACGTATACAAAGTGTCAGGAATTAATTGTACTAGTTTTTTCGACAAGGGCTAGCTGACCGCAGGCTGCTGCGATGTCTTTTCCCTTGGTATAACGCCATGTTGTGGGTATTTTTGCGTCGATTAATATTTCTCTAAAAGTTTCGATCGATTCTTTTGAAGGGCGGTTTAAACGAAGCCCTTCGACTGGATTGTACGGAATGAGGTTGACGGTGCAGGGATGCCCCTTAACGAGCTTTGCAAGCTCCTCAGCGTGGTGCGGCTGGTCGTTGAGCCCTTCCATCAGGGTATATTCGTAGGTAATGTCCCGTCCTGATTTTTGAGCATAGTAAAGCATCGCCTCGAGAAGATCGGCAAGTCCGTATTTTCTGGCGTAAGGAATGATCTTTTTTCGAAGCTCCTGGTTCGGGGCGTGGAGCGAGAGGACGAGGTGGACGCTTAAATCTTCACTGGCAAAACGGACGATCTGTTCGACGATCCCTACTGTGGAGACGGTGACTTTTCGTTGGGATATGCCGAATCCTTTGGGATCGATGATGCGTCTGATGGAGGTGAGAACATTGTCATAATTTTCAAAAGGCTCGCCCATTCCCATATAAACAATATGGCAGACTCTTTCGCCGGCTTCTGAAAGATAGTGGTCGATCAGGAGGATTTGCTCGAGAATTTCAGCAGGTTCAAGATTCCGCAGCAGTCCTTTTTTTCCTGAGGCGCAAAAAGCGCATCTAGCTGGACATCCGACTTGGGAAGAGACGCAGACGGTTCGTCGGTCAGGAGCCCGGATAAGCACCGATTCGACGAGGTTGCCATCGACGAGCTCCCAGAGGAATTTGGTGGTTTCTTTATCGGAGGAATCGACGACCCGTTTTAGTTTGAGGCTATGGAGGTGAAATGAATCAGCGAGCTTTTGGCGAAGCTCTTTTGAGAGGTTCGACATTTGATCCCATGACCGAACCTTCTTTTGGTACAGCCATTCAAAAATTTGCTTTGCATGAAAAGGCTTCTCTCCATGCTGTTTCAGCCACTCTGTGAGTTCGGCCTCGGAGCAGCTATAGATTTTTTTCAACTTTGAATCGTTTTGTTAATGCTTTGATAGACATGTTGGACGGCGATGCAAATGAGATAGGCAGCGTGGTCTAACTGGTTTTTTTCACGAATGGTCTCAGAGAGACGTTTCATTGGGGTAGAAGTGGCAACTGGCAGGAGTTTCATATTTTATCCTATTTTGCGGTCGATTGTACCACATTCTGGAGTAATAAACAATAAAGTAAAAATTTTAATCTATGGCTAATTAAGATATTTTCTGCTAATTTGCTTCCAATTTTCAGGAGAAGGCATGTCTCAAGCTATAGATTTTACAGTTAAGGCCCAGGTTGTCCGATATGTTGATACTATTGTGGACGAGGCCGGAACAAGATTCGGGTATACAAAACTCTTTGAGAGTAAGAATATTGACCCTGATCTTAGGCCTTATGCCCGCCTCTTGGCCCTTTCATTTCTACAACGCATATATGGCATCCTTAAGCTTTTCTTTACTCGCACACATGCCATAGAGGCGCAAAAAGCATTAATAAAATCCAAGGAGTATGTCTCAGCTGCCGGAGTTCTGCAAGGGAGGTACCATCAGCAAGTACAAAAGCTTGACAGCCAGACTGCAAAAATTTCTGAGAACCTATTTAAACTGACACGGCAGGTCAGTGAGATTGATAGCATGCGAGTCCGGGAAGCCAGAACCTATTTCGCCTGCGGCTGCGTGGGTATTATCGGGGCTGCTCTATTCATCATAGGCTCGTACGTACCGGCGCAATGGATGAAGACCGCAGGGAAAATTATTCTTATTCTTACACCGCTAGTACTTGGCGTAGCATGGTATCTGCACCGAAATGATCAGCGAAAGATCTCGGAGGCTTATTTAAATATTGGACAGGTTGGAGAAAAGATTCGGTATGATCTGCGCTATTATGAAGAGAAGATGGAACTAATCCTAAAAACGAAGGAAAAGTATGAGCCTCTTTTCCGAGAGTTCGTGGTAGAATATAAACCGGACCTTCCGTCAAATCTTGCTGGAATTGAATATCGGAAAGACTATATCAAGGAGCCGGCCAAATAGCCCGTTGTCCAGGCATTTTGAAAGTTAAACCCTCCGGTGACTCCGTCGATGTTTAATATCTCTCCGGCAAAGAAAAGGCCGGGGAGTATTTTGCTTTGCATGGTTTTAAAATCGACTTCTTTCAAGGTGACGCCGCCGCAGGTGACAAACTCTTCCTTGTGTGTTGTTTTACCGTCCATTTGATAACGGTCTGCATGGAGGGTCTGGCTCAGTTTTTCGATATCGGAGCGGCTCAGATAGGCAAGCGCTTTATCCGTGAAAGGCGCTGTCAAAGTTTTCCATAGATTTTTTGGGAGATCGTAAAGAAATAGCTGTCCGACTGTTTTAGTCGGCTGCTCTGCTTTTAGTGCTTTGAACCTGTTTTTCAGCTCTTCTATAGATACATGAGGCACCCAGTCGATCTGTATAGCGGTTTTATAGCCGAGGGCGTGCAGCTCTCTGGCTGCCCATGCCGACAGCTTGAGGACTGCAGGGCCGCTGAAGCCGAAATGGGTGATGAGAAGAGGGCCGCTCTCTTTCATCGAAACTTCCGGCAGAGAAACTGTCGCATTTTGCACGGCAACGCCGGAGAGCGCGGTTAGGCGGGACATGGGGACGTTGAATGTGAAAAGCGATGGGACGGGCGGCTGGATGGTGTGTCCGAGTGATTCTGCGAGCCGGTATCCTTCTGGGCTGCTGCCCGTTGCGAGAATGAGGGCTTTTGCAAGAAGCGTTGTTCCATCTCTAAACTGGATGTGAAAGTGGCCTTCGACGTGAAAAATAGAGATGATGTGCTGCCGAATTTGCAGATCTACGCCTAAAGTGCGCGCTTCATTTAAAAGCGCATCGATGATCGTTTGTGAGCTGTCGGTTGTTGGGAACATCCTTCCGTCTGCTTCTGTTTTGAGGCGCACTTTCCGGCTCTCGAACCATGCGATGGTATCTTTGGGCTGGAATCGATGAAAAGGGCCAAGCAGCTCTTTGCCGCCCCTCGGATAATTTTGGACGAGTTTTTCCGGTTCAAAGCAGGCATGGGTGACATTGCACCTGCCTCCGCCGGAGACGCGGACCTTGGAAAGGAAAACGGCAGATTTTTCAAGTAGGGTCACCGAAAGAGAGGGGTGCTTCTCTTTAGCAGTGAGCGCAGCAAAAATTCCTGCTGCGCCCCCTCCGATAACGACAACGTCACTTTGCAGATGTGTCATAGTAGATCGGTGCTTTGCGTGGCTTGATCTCTGCTCCGTCCATGAAGTTTGTCGGTGTTTTTTGCGACAGCGCAGGAGCGATCGTTTTTAACAGAGCGTCTTCATCCGCATTATCATCTATGAAAAGATAGTTATATTCATATCCATTGAAGAAAATGCGCGGGGCAGGGTTTGGAATGTAGACATGAGGATTTTGATCGGCGCATTTTCCTTCAAGGTAAGCGACGCTTTTTGCTCCGACAAAGAGATCGCCCGTCGTTTGAATATTGAGCGGTTTATCAGCATTTCCAAGCATGCTCCGTTTTGAGTTGAGGATAATTATCCCCTCCGACTGGAGCGCTGTTGAAATAATTTCGGCGCCTTTTGTCTGATCATATTCAATATGATGCTCGGCCTCCATAAAAAATTGATCTGCTTCGAGATGACCTGATAATAGAATATCGCGTCCTTCGACATGAAGGTTTGTGACTTTTTTACCTATTTCTTTCAGGTGCACTTCTCCGCTTCCGGCAAGGATCGTAATGGGCTGCGCGTAGTCGGAAATGACCGGCGCCAGATCCAATAGGCCGCCCTGCGTCTTGATTGTAAAGGCTGTCGTATGGTCGAGCTCAATCTTCGCATCCGGTCCAAATCTGAGCGGCAATCCGGCTGTTTTTATTTCAACAGGGCCTGCATATGTAAACTGAATTTTTCCGGTATTCCAAAGCTGCTCGCCGGCATAATACATAGACCCTTTGCATTCAACAGTTGTTGACTTCACTCGGAGCCTACCGGCAATTCCGGGTCTGTCTCCACCGATGTCATCATGGAAGACAACATTTTTCGAGTTAATCACGAGCTCTCCAAGAGGTCCATTTTTTCCGATGGCGCCTTTGATCTGAGTAGGCGACTTTTCGTTTTGCAGCGTGAGCATCCGCGTCGGCAGGTCAGCATCTAAAGTCGAGGTCAGAAGAATGGGGCCCTTGTTAAATTTATTTGCGGTCAGGTGAATCGCGTCTTGATGGAACAGTGTTACGGGGCCGTCAAGTGTAATTGCATTATCTGTTGTTATGTCATGTCCAAGGAAGATCTGCCCGGCAGTATAATGCACAGGTCCTGTCGATGTAACGCTTTGGTACTGGGATATTTTTTTTCCATGGATGTTAATCTGTTGGAATTTCTTGGGTCCGTTGAGCTGATCTTTTAAAACAATTTCACCTTCCGGCGCATTCAATGTCAGCTTCGTGTTGCCGCTTAAAGGACCGTTAAATTGCATCAGCTTGCCTTGCAGCGCCTGCAAAAGAGTCTCAGGTGCATTTAATATAAGAGGAGCGTCTACGATAAAATCACCGTTTAATGCTGTTATGGGATGATTAATAAGTATCGGCTGACTTGCAACGAGATCGATAGACCCTGCATCAAAGCTCGTCTGAAAATTCAGTACGTTGGCTTGGAGACGGAGCCTGTCAATTCCCTCTATGCCGCCTATTTTGAGCTCATTGTTAGAGGTATTGATCGTTAAGTTGCTGCCGCTCTTCCCTTCTATCGATTCGATCGTAACAGGCCCTTGGCTGGATCTGATTTCAAGGTTGGTGTTCTCACTTATCTTCAAAGGGCTTCCCTGGAAGGTCGTAGGGTGCATCGATTTCGTGAAGACCTTTGTCAGCTGGCCGGAAGTAAATTCAAAGGAAGATGCACTCCACAAATCATAGCCTGATGCAACATAGTTTGTCCCTTCAAAGAAAATAGGTCCTTTTGCACGCAAATGCAGCATGCCCTCAATGCCTTCATGCCGGACTCCTACATTTCCTATCCTTATCGATTGCTCAGCCTCAACCGTTAGATGGGCAATACGGCCTACATTTCCTTTGACGGAGAAATTTTGTGAATGGGAGGTAAGTCCGCCCAGTCCATCGATTCCTTGTGTGAAAATGACATCTCCGTTAGGAGCCTCTACCAATACTGCGCCGAGAAGGTGGACGTTTCCATCAAGCGAGACGTTTCCGCTCTGAGCTATCCATTTTCCTCCCAAAGAAACATCGCCGGTTCCTTTTTGTACAATTGAAGCGGCAGATAGAGTTGCAGTTTCACTCGATTTCAATTGTCCGTCTGTTTCTAATGTCAGGGGGCCCTTAGCGACAGTGATTGAATTTGCCAGATTAAGCGCATACCCTTGAAGAGCCGCTTCGCGTGCTGCGTTAACCTCCCCTCCAATCATTACAATCCCTTTGACGTTGCTGACGATCAAATCACCGACATTGACGGATCCGGTGTTGACGTTGTGGGCTGAGAGGATCTCTAACCTGTCCATTAATACTTCTTTCTTAAAATCAATATCGCCGGTGCCTGAGGAGAGTGTCAGCTTGCATACGGGTGTTTTCGCTTCCAGACGATCCATGAATGTGATCGGGCCGCCGAGATCGCCTGTAGAAAAAGAGAGATCCGGTGCAGATAGAAAAACGGGAGCTGTAAAAACAAGAGCGTTATTATTGAGTTTGATAGCTTCTTTTAAAAGATAATGACTTGAGATTCGTGAAGTAAATGTATTGACCGAGACCGGACTTGCAGCTTCAAGGATATGCCCTTCGACATCAAGATGTTTTGTCTGTGTTTTGCTTCCTGCTGCAAGACGGATCACGCCGTTCTCAATTTCAATACGGCCCGCCTCAACAATTCCGCTGACGTTCAAAACGCTTTTGATCACCTGCTGCGCCATAGGAAGCTTCATGTAGACTTGAGCCGCATGCAGCTCGCCCGCCTGCTCGATAAATCCTTTTGCAATCGGAGCGTCTACGGCAAATTGGATCAATTCATCGCCGTCGAAGTCGAGGGTCATTGCCTCGCCGCCGCCGAATGCTATCTTGCCGGTCTTGACTGAGATCACACCCTGGTTGACAACTTTGGGAGCCATGAAGACCACATTATGCGCAGATTCGATCAGCCCTTTGTTCACAATTGCAGAGTCATGCGCGTCAGGGGACAGGTTAAATTTGTACAGTCCTTTCAGAAAGTCGTCATTATTAATATCCAGCGTAGACGCCATGAGCGTGCCCACATTGACATGCGCTGTTGCAGAAAAGATAATGCCATTGGGGTTGATGAACAAAAGCTTGCCGTTGGCTTCCAGCTTCCCTCTAATAATCGAAGCGTCTCCGCCCTTGACCCTGCATAGAAGCGTCGACTTGGAACTGGGCTGCTCATACCGTGTCGTCTCATCCTTGTCGATATTGAACTTTTTATATTCGAGAATCGTTTTATCGGAAACACGCACGACTTCACCTGCTCCGGAAACTTCATAGTCGGCAGTACCTGTAACAACCTCGGGTTTTCCGCCGAGAGAAAATAAGCAAAGTGGAGATGTGAGTAGTAGTAATATTGATTTTTTCAAAGAATTTTGCATGCGACCCTAAAATATGTTATTGTATTTGATGAACGATGTCTCTCAGTCAGCGGGAACCCGACATCAAAGCTCCATTCTAATTTCCAGGGACCGTGCAAACGAATGCCGGGGCCTACCGACATAAGCATAACACGGCCATCCAATTTCGTATGATCGGAGCCATCTATTTTTTCACGTAAAACATCGGAGCCCAGAGAAAATGTCTGACCCAGATCAAAAAAACCAACGAACTGTATAAACTCTCCCCAGGTCTGTTTTTTAGACCAGGGAACTTTATGCGCCCGAAGAAACGGCGGCGGAACATGGAACTCGATAGTCCCATAATATCCGCAATCGCTGATCCCCTCGGCGAGGGAATATCCTCTGACGGTATCAATTCCCCCAATATAAATCTCTTCCGGGAGAGGAAGTTTGTCCAAGCTCAGCTGCACAGCTGTGTTGAACAGCAGGAAACAGTTATACGGAAGCTCTTGCAGACGCTTCCAACCCAAATTCCCTTTTAAAAACCGGCCCCCCGCTCCAACCCTGCTGCTGTCATCGCTCTTCGCAGATGATCCGCCAAATATGCCGGGAATGCCCCAGCCGACCGAAAAGTTAAATAGATTGCGGCCCTTCCAGCCGTCGATGTAATCAAGCAGCGCTCCGCCGGTTAAAACCCGCAGCTTATCAAAACTCGTCCGCTTGCCGCCGCCGAAGTTTTGCACTTGCTTCACATCAAACGATGCAAAAAAGTCGGTATTCAGGAAACGGGTGCGCTGCAGAGCTTGATTTAATTTCACTCCGCCGATGTGCGACCTGCCGACATACCGGATATGGTCTACTTTTTCTGTTTTAAAATTCGCGCAGAGATAGGAAAAATCAAGCGATGTTCCGATCGTATTGACAGGCGCATGGTAAATTACATCGGAAAAGTTTAAATGAGACACAGGATAGCCGAGCACTTCGATCAGTGTGAGCGTATCGCCGTACATGATAAGGTTTCCATAATCAAGCCGCGCCCCCGTCCTCTGATGCGTCGTATGGTCCGATCCGTAGTTGTTCGTATCAACCGTCAAATGAATAGGCCTTTTATCAGAAACCCTTAAAATCAGATCAGCTGTACCGAATTTTTCCCCTTTCTTGAAGACAGCGCCCACTTCCAGATCGGAATTTTCATCCAGTAAAAATAAAGTTCTTAAAATTTTGTCATATTGGATCGGTTTGCCGCGGTACCTGTCAAAGAAGCTGGAGATAAATTTCGTACTGTAGTGATGGTTGCCGATCACCGTAACCGTGCCAAGACGCCCCTCGATCACCTCGATGTGCAGTACGCCATTTCGAATTTCCTGCGGAGGAAGGTAGGCTCGAGTGAGAAAATACCCTTTTCGAGCATATTTATTCTGGATCACATGACACATTTCTTTAAGCTCTTTCATCGAAAGAGGACGGTCGAGATACGGCTTTAAAATACGCCCCAGTGTGCTAGCTCGAATGACTGTGTTTCCAGATACGTCAACGGAACGGATCGTGACTTTTTCATCGCCGACATCCAGCTCTTCGGTCGGCAAATCGAATTCAAGCAGAGGAATTTCTTTCGTAGGCTCCACTTCCTTCACTTCGTATTCCTCTTCGATCTGTCTGTCGACAACGCCTGCCGGGGGAATAGGAGGCGACTGCGCCATGATAAATGACGTCTGCAAAACAGCCGCGCAGAGAATTATGTTTTTATGTCGTGACATGTCTTTTCCAAAATGATGCTCGGACCATTTTCCACGAAAAGGACAATAGTCTCAAACAATTTTGCATCAACCATTGAAAGAATTGTAAAGAGGGGCCGAAATATTTAAAGGAAATCCGCGCGGTTTCGAGCGACTCTTTCACAATCCATTCGGGCCTCACTCTTCTATATTCATAGTCGGTAAGAACTCTCCTCACAAATGTTTTTCGAAGCGTCGGCGCCAAAAAAAACCGGCATAAAATATCGTAGCCCCACGCCATTGCGTATTTATTGGAAAATCCTCCTAGCATCAAAAGAGCTTCCCTTCGAAAAAAGTAAGATTGCAAACTGGAGGGTACCTTTCCCAGCTTCAATATTTTTATTGTCACAGGAAACATATCCACCGTCGGCTGACCGAAATGATGCCGCACTCTTCTAGGCGTGTAAATCAAGTCCGGAAAATCATACCCTTTTATCATCTTCTTCATAAAGATCAGCGCATGATCAAAGGCGTAAAATTCTCCGGGGAACAGAAAATGAACATATTTTCCGGAGGCCTCTTCCAAGGCCAAATTTAACAACTCTGGAACGCAGCTGCCAGGGCATTTCAATACTTTGACCCCTTCGACCGGCAGGTGGGCAAGCACAGCCCTGCCGCCCGTCCCGTCGACAATGATGACTTCGCGGACCACTTCGCTTAGCTCCCTCGCGATCGAATCCAAAGTGAATGGCAAAAGGTATGAATTTTTTTCAGTTAAAACTACAATCAAAGAAAAAAATGGTGTTGTTTCTGTCATATAAGTTCGATACAATAATAGCTTATGATCACATTTCAGGAACTGATTTTTCGTTTGACCAAGTTTTGGGAAAAGAAAGGATGTGTCATCCACGTCGGACACGACGTCGAGACCGGCGCAGGAACATTTAATCCCGCAACCTTTCTACGCTGCCTCGGACCCGAGCCGTATAACACGGCGTATGTCGAACCGTCGCGCAGACCCTCCGACAGTAGATTTGGAGAAAACCCCAATAGACTTCATCTCTTCCACCAATTCCAAGTCGTCTTAAAACCCTCGCCGCTCGATGTGCAGGCGCTCTACCTCAAATCGCTCGAAGCCATCGGATTTAAAATCAAAGAGCACGACATCCGCTTCGTCCACGACGACTGGGAATCCCCCACGCTCGGCGCCTGGGGGCTTGGATGGGAAGTGTGGTGCGACGGCATGGAAGTGACCCAGTTCACCTACTTCCAATCGATGGCAAGCCTGCCGCTGAGTCCCGTCTGCGCAGAAATCACCTATGGACTTGAGCGTCTCTGCATGTACGTTCAAAACGTCGACAATATTTTCGACATCCAGTGGAACGACACCATGACCCTCGGCGACATCTCTAAAAAAAGCGAGATCGAATGGAGCGCCTACAACTTCACCGAAGCGTCCACCGAGATGTGGCAGCGCCACTTCGAAGATTTTGAAAAAGAGGCAAAAACCCTCATCGCCCGCCACCTCCCCATCCCCGCCTACGACTTTGTCATCAAAGCCTCCCACGCCTTCAACCTCCTCGACGCCCGCGGCGTCATCTCCACCACCGAGCGCACCGGCTATATAGGACGCATCCGAGACTTAGCCCGCCTCATCGCCGGAGAATATGTCGCCTCGCGCGAAAAACTCGGCTTCCCCCTCACGCGCAAGTTAATAGCTCCAAAAATCAAGCAGCCTAAAAAACCTTCTAAAAAATTCGACGGCAGCAAAAAGCGCGACTACCTTTTAGAAATAGGATCCGAGCAGCTCCCAGCAACTTTCGTTCCCATCGGACAGCGCAACCTAGAGCGCGCCATTAAAACCCTCCTCGAGAAAGAAGGACTCTCCTTCGACGCCATCCTCTCCTATGGAACACCTCGCAGGCTTGCCGTCAAAGTCGAAGGACTCGTAGAAGGAGCTAGCCCGCAAACCCTTGATAAAAGAGGGCCGCCCGTCACCGTCGCGTTCGACGCCTCCGGCGCCTGGACACCTCAAGGAGAAGGCTTCCTCAAATCAGCCTCTCTCCCCGCCTCGACACTCGCCTCCATCCGCGACGGAAGATCGACCCACCTTCGCATCGAAAAAATCAAAGACACCGAATACCTCTTTGCCACCGTCAAGACACAAGGAAAGAGCACCGCACAAATTTTAGCAGGCTCTCTCCCCGCTCTCATTGGCAACTTAGACTTCCCCAAGAAAATGCGCTGGGGCATGCTCGATGTCTCCTACGCACGGCCGATCCACTGGATCGTCTCCCTCTTTGGGAAAGAAGTGATCCCCTTCCTCTTCGGAGATATCGTCTCCGGCAACTTCACCTTCGGACATGCGCAACGATCCCCCGGAAAAATCGTCTTAAAAACTCCCGAAGACTATCTCTCAAAACTCAAAGACCACTACGTGCTTGCTGACAGCGAAGAGAGAAAAGCCTCCATCTTTTCTCAGATTGAAAAACTCGAAGCCAAACACCACGTCCAAGTCCTTGAAGTCGACAGAGTGCTCCCGCAAGTCGTGCAGCTCACCGAGTGGCCGCAGCTCACCATCGCCACATTTGATGACGCGTTCCTGCGCGCCCCTAAAGAAGTGATCGCCTCCGAAATGATCGAACATCAAAAATATTTCCCCGTAGCTGAAGGTAGCCGCCTCAAAAACCTCTTCGTCATCACTTGCGACAACACACCTAACAACCTCATCCGCGAAGGAAACCAAAAAGTCCTCTCCGCAAGACTCTCCGACGGCGTGTTCCTCTACGATCAAGACGTCAAAATCCCCCTCGAAGATTTTAATGAAAAACTCTCCACTGTCATCTTCCAAAAAGATCTCGGCACCGTCCTTGATAAAGTCATGCGGGTCGTCAAAATCGCTCCCCGCATCAATGATAAACTCTCGATTGCAGACTCCCGCAAAGTAGAGCGTGCAGCGCTTCTTTCAAAAGCCGATCTTGCATCTTCTCTTGTGAAAGAATTCCCCGACTTGCAGGGCACCGTCGGAAAATATTATGCCCTCGCCCAAAAAGAGGACAAAGAAGTCGCCACCGCCATCGAAGAACACTGGATGCCGCGCTCTGAAGGAGCTCCGCTCCCCTCCACTCCCACAGGAACTATCGTCTGCCTTGCCGACAAAATCGACAACCTCCTCGGCTACTATTCCGTCGGCTTAAAACCGACTTCTTCCAGCGATCCCTACAGCCTCCGCAGACAAACCATCGGCCTCCTGAAAATCCTCATCGAAGGAGAATACACCCTCGACCTCAAAGAGCTTCTCACCTCCTGCTCTTCGCTTTATCCAAAATTCCAGCCCGTGCTCATCGAAGAGATATTAAAATTCATCACCGCGCGCGCGAAAGGCGTTTTCGAAGAACTCGGCTTTAACAAAGATGAAATCGAAGCCTCGCTCCGCTCTCTCTGCATCGACCCGTACGATCAATTCATGCAAGTCAAAGCGCTGCACGCCTTCCGAAAAACACCCGCCTTTAAAAACCTTTTCGAAGTCTACAAACGCGCGAAAGGACAGCTGGCCCACACCGTGAAGGCGCCTTTCAATCCCTCTCTTGCCACCGAACCTTCTGAAAAACATCTCCTCAAGGCTCTAGATCACGTTCATGAGAAGTGGTCCACTATTCTAGCAGAAAAACGGTACACCGCCGCCTACGAGCTTCTCTCGCAGCTCCAGCCGCCGCTGGCCGATCTCTTCGACAACGTCAAAATCCTCGCCGACGATCCCAAGATCCGTGAGAACAGATTGGCGCTTCTTCAGAAAGTGTTTGGGTACTTTTCAACCCTGCTCGACTTCAGTCAAATACAGGATCTAGGGAAGTAAAGAGGTCTGAATCTTTGAAAGCGATCCGCCTCGCTTGCGGTGGTGGGCGATGAATCGATAAACATGATCAATAAACGGCAGATGCCGCATCCATCCAATCAGGCTCCACAGCCCGCCGAGCTTACCTAAAATGGAGAAGACAGCCTTCCCTCGGATGGTAATCTGCTCGGAAGGAAGCTCAAATAATACAACCGTATTCAAGGTGCGATAATGGGCTCTCTTCCCGGTGAGATACGTATGGGCCGTTTTTCCCTCCAGCGAGGCAAATTGAAGACGGCGGCAGCTATCTTGCTTGTGAAGAAAGTTCACCGTTCTGATGCAGAGCGGACATTGATCATCGAAAAAAATAATCGATCTCATTCGGAAGCTACTTGCGGAATTTGTTTTTTCAAAAGATCGAACTTTTTAGCAAGCTCGAGCGCCTCTTCTTCCGTCAGCGTCCCACTATGGAGAGCCAGCTTGATCCGCTCGCGCTCCTCCAGCCAGTTGCGCTCCAAAATCCGCTTGAGCGTCGAGTGAAGAGATTCCACAGCCTTATCTGGATTGATCTTCCGCTTCATCATCTCTAAAACCAGATCTCCCTCTTCTTCCTGCTCAATTCCGCCAGCACATGTCAGCAGGTCCGCTTTATCGCCCTGCAAGACAAGCTCATAAAGCCTGCGGCACATCGGAACCTTCAGCTGGTCGGGGCGAAGATTGAACTTTGCAGTTTTAATCAATGTCGCTGCAATGTCGCCGGAGAAAAATAAAAGCCTCAAAAGATCCGTCTCCAAAATTTTATCGGCATCGACATATTCATTGGTCGTATGCCCTTCCCTACGGATGATCATCATTGGAGCTGCTCCCACATTGATCACTTCATGAGGAAGTTTGAGCAGCTCCGCCAGCTTACGCAGACTCTCATGGATGAGCACCGGCTGGTCCCAGCTTCGGATCCTCTCCACCAGCGCCTGGGCCATCTGATTCTTGCCCGATGGCGTGTCGACACGGTACGATTTTGAAAACTTTTTCACCAAAAATGTCAGGTAATCCAGCGGCGTCTTCAGCAGGTTTTCAAAAAAAGCAGGCCCTTTTTGCCTTAAGATCGCATCAGGATCGCTTCCTGCAGGCATCTGAATCACCCACACTTCAATCCCTTTTTTCTGGAAGAGATCTCCAATTTTGACCGCCGCCTCTTCTCCTGCTGTGTCGGCATCCAGCGCCAAATAAACAGACTGAACTCCCAGCTGCACAAGCTCCCGCACATGCCCCTCGCCAAATGCCGTCCCCTGACCCGCCACCGTCCAATCATATCCCTGCTCAATCAGCCTTAAACAATCGATCTGCCCCTCAACAATCATCGCCTTCTTTTCTTTCATGATTCGTTTGCGCGAGTAGCTCAGCCCAAACAGCACCTGCGATTTTTTAAAGAGCGGCGTCTCAGACGTGTTCATATATTTGCCGCCGTAAGTCTCTTCTTTGAACTTGCGCGCCGAAAAGCCAATCACATGCCCAACCCCATCCCGAATCGGAAAAGTGATCCTCTCAGAGAAAAAATCTCGATTCATTCCCTGGTCGGACACCATCACAAGCCCCGCTTTCTCCAGCACCAGATCGGAAAACCCTTTCCCATGCAAAAGCTTTTGCAGCGCCCTGCGGTCCCTTGGAGCATATCCCACCTGAAACTGCTGAATAAAATTTTGATCGATCCCCCGCTCGTATAAATATTTTAGAGCCGGCGCCGCCTCCTCAGAATAGAGCAGTAAAAAATGATAAAATTGCGACGCCAGCTCCACCGCTTCCCGCAGCAGCATCTTGGAGGGGCCGGTATCTTCCACCTGCTGCAGCCTCTCCAGCACCACTCCGAATCTTTCAGCAAGCGATTCAATCGCCTCGACAAATCCCAGCTTCTGGAAATTCATCAAAAATGCAATCGCATCCCCATGAGCGCCGCACCCAAAGCAATGATAGTGCGTGTCGCCCCTGTTGATCATAAACGACGGCGTCTTCTCCTCATGGAACGGACAGAGCGCCTTGTACGACGTCCCCGCGCGTTTCAGCGCCAGATACGATCCCACCACTTCCGGCAGATCAATCCGCGTTCTCAATAGATCAAGACTTTCTTTTGTATAGAGGGGCATAGGTCTAGAATATGCTATCTGCCTGGTCTTGGCAATATTGAAATATTTCTACTATCCATAGGAAGAGGGAGTTTTGCTCCCTCTAAGATTTAGAAGTCGAATCGACCCGTCAATGTTAAGCCATGCAACATCAAGTTGCCGTTAGCGCCGCTGACACCGTCGGAAAATTGATCCATCAAGCTAATCATTACATTCTGATTGAAAAAGAAGGAAAAATCATAATCCGCTGAAAAATCGATGTGATATTTTTGATTAGAGAGGTAAGAGCCCCAGCCAATTCCAAGCCCAGATTCCAATATAGGCCGTAAGCAATCGTAATTTTTGAGCGAAGATTTCACAATGTGTGGAAGGGAAAGAGCATCAGCTGCATTTTCTTTGTGTACAACAGACGTATAACGAGTAAAGAGCAAACTTGCTGCAAAGTTTCCTTCTACGCGAAATCCTTGGGGAAGCGTGCAATTGGCATTAAATCCCATTCGAGGGCCAATCGCCCAAGAATATGAAGAATTATGAGATTTAATAGGTTGGGAAGGAAAGTTGTTAACTGAGCCGGGCTCCTCCGTTAATGACACGAGGAGTTTTTGTCGAATCCATGCGGCGCGAAGGCCTCCAAAAGGGGCAACGGTCAACGATCTGCCTTCATAGAAGGGTCTGCCAAGACTTAGGTCCAATAAATCCATCCCAAGATTCCATTTGGCGGAAATATGGCTTGCTGCAAGAATTTGATTGTTATTTGTAAGGCTTTGAAACCAGTTACTACATACCCATATAGGTATACCAACATCCGTATTAGGAGGATTTTTGCTGACATCAGCATGTTGTCTAATCCATGTGTACTCTGATGAGAACATCCATTCACTTGAGTTAATTCCAAATCCAACTTTGAACCCGGGTCGATACGCACAATCTAGAGATAAAACCTGCCCATTATCAGTAGGGGAAGACTGCATAGTTAGATTTGTGGTCATAACAAAAGTTGCACTTGTTGCAATGTCTAATCCTTGCTCTATTGCATACCAATAGAGAAAAGAAGCATCAAAATAATAGGATGTATCACTGCTGCTGTTAAGGGCAATCCCAGCAGGGGCATTATAAGCCGCAGGATATTGATCTTTTTTAAGGGATTCCCCTTGTTTGAAGCTATTTTGCTGCGAAGTGTCCATTTCACTGACATCTTCGGCACTAACAATACCATTCAACAGCAAACCAGTCAGAACCAAAAATTTCATATTCATTTAAAACTCCATAACGTTTTTTTTACAGTTGTAAACTCAAAATCCGGTTGGACCAATAGGTCCTGTAGGACCTATTGGACCAGTGTTGCCTATGGAATCAGCAGGTCCCATAGGACCAGTAGCCCCTGTGCTACCTGTAGGACCAGTTGGACCCGTAGGTCCTGTTGCACCAGTTGGACCTAAAGGCACTCCATGCGGGGGAAAAGGCTGCTGTACATAGGGATCTAATGTAGCTACGTTTGAGCGTGGTTGTGTGGAAAACGGGCGTAACGCGCTTTGTGGTTGTGGTGTATAGTTTGCAAGGGTTGTCCTAATTTGAGTCGTGTAAGCTAAGGACGGCTGGCCTGTTCCATTCATTCCTGTGCCGTTATAATCTCTCGTCAAGTCCCACGTCATCACACCGTGCAGGCCTAACGCTGCAGCGCTAGTTGTCAAATTGATTGCATCACTCACTGATAAAACTTGTCCAGGAAAATCGGATGGCCCTGGCATTAATCCCAGTTGCATCATACTATAAGGAATCTTCCAGACTGAGTTGTAGGTGGCAAGATCAGCCATGATTTGTTGCGCATATGTAACTCCCTGAGATATCTGAATGTCATATTCCATAAAATTGATGTAATCGATCGTTTGAGTTCTCCCGCTAGGCGGATAGCTATAGAAATTTGCTCCTCCTGGCGACCCAACAGCTATTGCCAGATCTATAATATAAGTCTTCCATCCTTGAGCTGGAAGGGTCAACGAAATACTCTTATTGGGACCAAGTCCGTATCTAAGGTTTTGGAGAAACGTCGCAACATTATTTGCAAATCCAGGAGGAGCCACATCATTTGGTGTTTCAATATCAAGATCTACCCCATCAAAGTTGAATGCATTGACAAGGCTGACAATATTCCCGGCTATAGACGCAACATCAGGCCAGAGGTTTGAATTATTTATGTAATAGGGTGAAGTTGCTCCGCCGAATGACATTTTAATTTTTCCGCCAGCACCATGAACGAAATTAATGAGATCGATTAATTGCGGTGCTGTTATGCTGAGTCCGCCAAACCCCCCGCCAGGAAAATTAAAACTTGCAAATGCATAATCCAGGACTAAAGGATTAGGCGATGTATAGCTCACCTTGCAAGCTGGCGAACAAACGCTGCATTGGGACGGGACAGGATAGCAGTACCAGCCCTCTATATAAGTTTCATAGGGAAGGCCAGCAGCTTGAATCTCACAATTAGCAAAGCTCAGTAAAACAGAGAGGCTGCAAGATGTAAAATATTTCTTCATACAAACCTTTTTGAACATAATAAATTTTAGTCTATACAGGCTGATTGTTACCCGCAAGTCAAAATTTTAGTGACCGGGTTTCTATTGTTGGAGTTGCAAAGTCATTTTCATAAATGCTTGTTTAAGAGAGAGTTAGAGCTCTCCTCTTTACAGAAATGTCTTGCAGGGATTTAATTGCAACATGGACAAGTACGACGCGTCGTGGGATAAGTGGAGAACGGAGCAAGTTCAAACAATTACTCAAATCCTTTCAAATGTTTTTAAAGTGGAAGATGAAGCGCGGCAAATGCAGGCCCCTTCTCGCCTCCTCAGACGCTCATCGATCGACTCCCCCGAGGCAGAAGCAGAAATACGCGACAAACTCAACCTCATCCGCGAGCAGATCTCCGAGTATGAAGAGATGCTTAAGCTGGGCCTCAAACGCATTGACACCGCTCTTGAAAAAATCGATCCACCCAAACCCGAGATCGTTCCTGAGCCTTCTATTAAAAAAGTCTCAATACTCAAGCGCATAATCAATAAATTTAAGCCTCTCCTTCCTGGCTAGGCTGGTAGAACACCATTAGAACAGCTGTTAAGAGCAAGCCGCCTATGCAGGCGATAATAGGTATATTTTCGCTATGGCGGATAATCACTCCGCCAAGAAGGCCAACAATTCCGAATGACAAAGCCATCATGGCGCCGGTGATTCCCATGACCCATCCTTGCGAATTTTGATCGACTTGATTGGAAAAAAGCGCTAGCGAGGCGCTGTAGGCCGTCAGCGCAAACGTAGCTGTGGGAATGACCGTAATCCACGCATAGATGGAGTCATTTGTCATCACCATTAAAATGGTCGATAGAGAAGACAAGATGAGACACAAAATAATGGTCGATTTAAGCGACAGCCATTTTAAGAAAATCTGTGTGATGAAGCTGGCGCCGAGAGCAAATCCGAGCCCTAAGCATGACATGAAAAGAGTTGTGTGCAACGGATCGAATCCATACTTTTTAAAAACAAAGAAGGTCGCAAACGTGTAGTAATTGGACCATCCCAGCATGAAGATGAGAAAAATCAGCGAAAGATAACGGATACTGGGGTGCTTAAAAGCGGAAATGAAAATTTTGATCGCATGAAAATACTTGATCGACAGCTTATCTTTTCGGATAAATGATTCCTTGAATAAGAGCTTCAGGAGAAGCGCATTCAAAAGCGATAGAAAAGCAACGAATGTAAAAGGGGTTGAAAACGTAAACCAAGAGACGACCCGTGAATCAGAGAGAACTCCCCCAATGATTGGCCCGATTACAAATCCGATTGAAAGCGCCATCAACACAAGTCCAATGTTGCGCGCTTTAGTTTGGATGGTGCTCATGTCGACCATGGCAGCTTGTGCAATGGGCTGGCTTCCTGAAGTAAATCCTGCGATCACCCTGCCGGCGATCAAAAGCGCTACGCTTTTCATCATCACCGCGATGCTCGCTAATAAATACCCTCCGAATGATCCGAGAAGACAGATCATCAAAGCTTTTTTTCGTCCGATCGAATCCGACAAATCGCCCAATATCGGGGCGCCGAAAAACCAGCAGATCATAAAAATACCGATGATAACGCCATACAAAAAAGAGCGCGTGGCATCAGATGTGCCTTCAGCCAAGAAATTCGTCGAAGCATCGATGATCAAGCTATTGACCAGCGGAAAAACCAGTCCCAGCCCCATTCCATCGATGAAGAGCACTAAAAGCAGCGGAAAAGCCGCTATAATGAAAGGCATAATAACTCCATTTTTTGCCAAACATACAAAAATATTTTAATAAAATAAAGCTCGATTGACAATGGTGCCTGTCTCCAGGATAATGCTTGGAATGGCAACACCCATGATGGCCCAGTGGCAGGCGTGCAAAGCGCAGGCAAAAGGGGCCTTGTTATTATTTCGACTGGGAGATTTTTACGAAGCGTTTGAAGACGATGCGATCGTGCTTTCCAAAGAGCTCGACATCGTGCTCACAAAACGTCAGGAAACTCCTATGGCCGGAATCCCCGCCCACGCTGCCGACAATTATTTGGATCGTTTAGTTGGGAAAGGCTACCGTGTCGCCATCGCTGAGCAGATGGAAGATCCAAAAGACGTCAAGGGCATCGTCAAGCGTGAAGTCGTGCGCCTTCTCACTCCAGGCTCGATGATCCAATCGACGCTGCTGCATGATAAATCTTCCAACTTCATGGTAGCAATTGCCCAGATGAACTCTATTTATGGCCTCGCTGCGCTCGATGTGACAACCGCCGATTTTCGGGTGATGGAATTTGCGGAAGGGCGTCTTCTCATCGATGAGCTTTCCAGGCTCGGGCCGCAAGAATTGTTAATCAGCGAAAAGGCATGGAAAAAACTCCAGGAAGGGCTGGCGCCTCTATCGATTCCAGCCGTTCAAGTTAGAGACGAGTGGCAGTTTGATCACCAGAGCGGTTTTGAGAAATTGATTCGTCAGTTTCAAGTTCATACATTGGATGGCTTTGGCCTGAAAGGCATGACGGCGGCTCTCGGCGCCGCCGGCGGACTTCTCTCGTATGCCCTGGAAGACCTCAATCTAAAACTCCCCCATCTGAAAAAAATCGCCCCTGTCCATACAGAGAAATATTTGTGGCTGGACCGCACAACCCAAAAACATTTAGAGCTTACTGAGCCGCTCCATGAAAAAGGGCTCACGCTCCTCTCTATTCTCGACACCACCGTCACCCCGATGGGTGGACGCCTCTTCAAAGAGTGGCTCCTCCATCCCCTGATGTCGGTCGAAGAAATTCAGCAGCGCCAGAATGAAGTTGAAAAATATTTTCAAGACGACAGGCAGCGCTCCTCTTTAAGAGACGCGCTCAAAAATGTGCGGGATTTAGAGCGCCTCATCATGCGGATCGAGACGGGATACACCTCGCCCCGCGATTTGGTGGGGCTCCGCTATTCCCTCGAGCCTCTTCCGGACATCTCAAACAGCGTTCCCCTGGAAGATTTATCCCACATTGCGCAGCTGATTGAAAAAGCGATTGTTGATCATCCGCCGCTGAAACTGAGCGAAGGCGGGATTTTTAAAGCCGGCTATCACGCCGAACTCGATGAGATCCGCAACCTCAAAACCGATAGCCAGACGTGGCTTGCTTCCTACCAAACTCAGCTCCGGGAAGAAACCCAAATCAAAACCCTGAAAGTCGGATACACCCAGGCGTTCGGCTACTACATTGAAGTCAGCCGTGGCCAGTCGGAGAAAATGCCGATCACGTTCCAGCGAAGACAGACGCTTGTCAATACCGAGCGGTTTATTTCTCCCGAGCTTAAAGAATTCGAGCACAAAATTTATTCCGCCGAAGAAAAAATCTCTTTTTTAGAAAACCAGCTCTTCCAGGAGCTCCGCGCGGAAATTACAAAATCGGCGGATCTGATCCGCAGCGCCGCTAAAAAACTGGCCCGCCTCGATCTCTTTTTAAGTTTTGCAGATGTCGCAAGAAAAAATCACTATATCCGCCCTCTTGTCACCGACTCCGATCATATAGAGATTTTGGCAGGACGCCATCCCGTGATCGAAGCCACCATCGAAAAACAAACCTTTGTCCCTAACGATCTTCTCATGGACGGCTCCCGCGAGCAGCTGCTCGTGATCACCGGCCCCAACATGGCCGGAAAATCGACGTTCATCCGGCAAGCGGCGCTCCTCGTGCTCATGGCCCAGATCGGCAGCTTTATCCCTGCTAAAAAAGCAGAGATCGGCGTCATCGACAAGCTCTTCACCCGCATCGGCGCCAGCGATGATTTAAGTAGAGGCCAGTCGACCTTCATGGTCGAGATGAGCGAGACGGCCAGCATCCTGCACAATGCGACTTCCAAATCGCTCGTGATCCTGGATGAGATCGGACGGGGCACCAGCACCTACGACGGAATCGCCATTGCCTGGTCGGTTGCCGACTATCTCCTCACAATACCTGGCAAAAAGGCTAAAACACTCTTTGCAACGCACTATTTTGAGCTCACCGAGCTGCAGGAGCAGATCACCGGCGCCGTCAACTACAACGTCGCCGTGGAAGAGTCGGATCGCGGCATTGTCTTTTTACATCGCATCGTCCGCGGCGGCGCCGATAAAAGCTACGGCATCCACGTAGCCCAGCTGGCCGGCCTCCCCCCATCCGTGCTCAAGAAAGCGCACGAGATGCTGAAAAAACTCCATACAAATGCACCTGAATTTAAAAGTATGAAGGAGAGCCAGCTTGAGCTCTTTTGATCCCAAACTCCTCGACAGATATACTACGGAGCCGGGCGTCTATCTGATGAAAAATCGGAAGAAAGACGTGATTTATGTCGGAAAAGCCAAAAACTTAAAAGTGCGCATTAAACAATACTTTGCAGAGGGGCGCGACGGCCGTCCGATGATCCCTTTTTTGGTCGCAGAGATCTGCTCGATTGACATTATCGTCGCGCCTTCGGAAAAAGAAGCGCTTCTCCTAGAGAACACGCTCATCAAAAAACATCAGCCGAAGTTCAACGCGCTTCTTAAAGACGACAAAACCTTCGTTAGCTTGATGATCAACCATAAACATCCGTGGCCGAGGATAGAGCTCGTACGCTACAAAGGAAAGCCCAAAAAAGACGGCCTCTATTTTGGACCTTATACCAGCGCCTACGCAGCACGCCAGACGTTTGATCTGATGACCCGTATTTTTCCGCTGCGCCAATGCTCCGATCAAGAGCTCAAAAAACGAACACGCCCCTGCCTTCTCTACGGGATCAAGCGGTGCATTGCGCCGTGTGTGAACTTATGCACCCAAGAAGAGTACAAGGCCGTGGTGGACCATGCAACCGATTTTCTCAAAGGGCACGACAAGCAAGTGATCGAGCAGCTTAAAACCGAAATGCACCAAGCCTCCGAGGCGATGGAATATGAAAAAGCGGCAACGCTTCTCCAGCTGATCAAACAAATCGAACATGTCACCGCAGGAAGCGGCCTGGTTGCACGGGCCATCGGAAAAGACACCGACGCCCTCGGCATTTACCGGCAAGGGCATGACGTCATGCTCGCCCAGCTGTTTTTCAGGGAAGGCAAACTGGTCGGCTCCGAACACTACTCATTCACCGATGTTGTTGAAAGTAATGAAGAACTGCTCTCCTCTTTCATGATCCAGTACTACAAAGACCGCACGCCTATCCCTACCCACGTGATTGTCCCCTATGATCTTCCTTCCGAACTTGAAGAGATCCTCCATCTTAAAATCATCACTCCGCAAAAAGGCGAGAAAAAAGAGATCGTAGAAATGGCTGAAAAAAATGCCAGCGCTCTTTTCAAACAAGAAAAAGACGATCAAGAACTCGCCGAAAAAATGCTCATGGACCTGCAAGAGACGCTCCATCTAACACGCTACCCCGATCGCATCGAATGCTTCGACACCTCCAATATCGCCGGGACAGATCTTGTCGCATCGATGGTCGCTTTCACGGAAGGCAAGTATGATAAAAGCCGTGCCCGCCTCTTTAAAATCCGCGATGTCACTAAAGGCGACGATTACGGCGCGCTCCGCGAAGTGCTGACCCGCAGACTGACGCGCGCCAAGCAAGAAAACGATCTTCCCGATCTTGTCATCGTCGATGGCGGCAAAGGACAGCTCAGCTCTGCCCTCGAAGTGTTTAAAACGCTTGATATCGCAACCGTCGATCTTATTTCACTGGCCAAACAGGAAGGAAAACACGATCGAGGACTCACGCAAGAACGGGTGTTCATCCCGGGCAGATCCGATCCCATCGTTCTTCCGCTTCACTCGCCGCTGCTCTTTCTCCTGCAGCGCATCCGCGATGAAACCCATCGAAGGGCCATTGGATTCCACCGCAAGCGGCGCGAAAAACGGGTGATCTCATCTCTCATTGATAACATCCCCGGCATCGGAGATGTGAAGCGAAAAAGGCTTTTAAAACATTTTGGAAGCCTGCAGCGCATTTTCGCCGCATCCCCCGCTGACCTGCTCGCCGTGCAGGGAATCACCTCGAAAGATGTCGATCAAATCCAAAAGTTTAAGAATAAAGCCCTCCTTCGAAACTAAGGTTCTGTTGATTTTCGGGTTCTTTTGAGCCGATTTTCAATTCTTTTGCGAGGGGTAATATCCCTGCGTATATGACCCCTCGCAAAAGAATTAAAAATCGGCCAAAATAATCCCGAAAATCAACGAACCCTTAGTTTCGAAGGAGGGCAAATGTGATGATGAATTTTTTCTGATAGTTCAGCGTCCGTCTAAGCAGCTCGCCGATCTCAAGTTCCATTTCAGAGAGATGTTTTTCAACATCCTGTGCGGGAATCTCCGTCACAAGTTCTATGACGCCATCCGTGTCAATCATGGCAGATGTTTTCATCTCACGGTCCGGAAACCGTTTTTTCAGATATATTTGCACAATTGCTGCGATCACCTCATTTTCAATCGTGACCGGAGGGTTCATGGAGACTTGCAGAGTCTGATGCTTTTGAAGAAAATAAAAGCCGGCGCCCAAGATAAGCCCCACCGACAGCAATACGAGTCCCAGACAAAAAAACAGCGAGTCTTTAAATAAAAAACTGTTAGCGATCGTCACTCGCAGCGCAGGCGCAAACGGCAGCACCAGACAAAAGACTCCCCCGAATACAAGAAGCAGCACTTGAAAAAACTGCACGGCTGAAAATAGGTGATGGTACCACTTCATCAGAACACTTCTGAGTATTTGGGAGTTTCTACAGCAGCTTCTTCTCGCGCAGGATCTTTGGTGATTAAATTCTTAAATACCACGTGCACTAAACTGACATGCAGTCCTGTGAACTGGCTAAGCTCTTCAGAAATTTTTAGCTGAATTTCCTCCGCCTTTTGCGGAATGACAACCCCGTAGGCGACATTCACCTCAAGCTTCACCTGGATGGAGTGCGTTTTGGGATCCTGTTCAACGGAAATGCCTGAAATTCTTTCGGCAGGCTCGCGGCCCAGGAAGTAATCCAGAAGATTGCCCTCGACAAGGGCTATCCCTTCAATGTGTAAAAGACATTGGACAACGATCGACTGAAAAACTTTGTTCTCAATATCCCGCACAAAAAGCGTGTCAGGCAGCTCGACTTCTTTCGTATCGATGCGCTTCAAAGGATTGTCCATAGGGGCCTCATGTTTATTGAGGCCCATTATAACTAGATCTCAATATCCTGCAAAGCAGACTGTAACTCTGCCAATTTTGCCTCTATTTCTACGATCTGTTTTTCATATTCGGCAATTCTCTTCATAAGATCGACTTTGGCGTCATCGGTAAGAGACGGCAAATTGCTGCGGTTGAGTTCCTGCAGAAGCCGGATATGTTCTTGTGTTTTCAAAAGCTGTTTTTCTTGCGCAATCGTTTGAGAAAGGAGCTTCATCTGCTCACGATAGCTCTGCATCATCTGCTCAATTTGTTCTTTGGTTTGTTTAGGAGTAACCGGTACTGCAGTCTCCACTTCACTTTCAAGCTCCGGCGCAATGATGGACTGAGCCACCTCTTCCACGTCTTCTACATCCGTTTCCATAGGATACTCGTCCGTGATGACGACTACATTAAATTCTATCCGAGCTTGATTCAGCAGTTTATCCAGCGCCGCCCGGCCCAGTGCTCGTATCACCTCATCTTCCGTAAGATGGATACAATATTTTTGATCTGCCTCAGTCGGCAGCATCATCCATTGAATACCGAAGTCTAGATCGTCGTCAATTTTGTCTACCATACATCGCTCCTTGTTAAGATTTAGTAAGAGAATAATTTATACAATAGCATCAATTTTTTGAAGAAATAAAAAATGATGAGTGAAATCCTCCAGAAGAGGATAATCTCCCCATGACGCTCCTCCCTAAAAACCACTCCGGATGCCCTTATCTTTTTCTAGCTCCCATGGAAGGGCTGGGCGACCGTCCTTTCAGAAAAGCGATGGCCTCCATTGGAGGCTTTGACGAGGCGGTTACGGAATTCATCCGCGTCCCAAAGAACGCCCATATCCCAAGCCTTGCTAAAGACTATGATCCTCATGAACTCGCCCCCATTCCCATCGCAGCGCAGATCATGGGATCTGAGCCCGAACTTGTCGCTGAAATGGCACGCGAGCTCGTGAGAAAAGGCGCCAAACGGATTGATCTTAATTGCGGCTGCCCCTCCAACACCGTTGTGGGAAAAGGCGCAGGCTCCAGCCTTCTCAAAGACCCCTCATTTTTGCATGACGTAGCAAAAAGCCTCGTTCAATCTACCGATATACCCGTCACTATTAAGATGCGCTCGGGATTTGAAGATACGTCGCTGCTCAAAGAAAATCTCCTCGCCGCCCAGGAAAGCGGCATTAGATTTCTGACACTGCATCCCCGCACCAAAGTCGACGGCTACGGCCCTCCCGCCAAATGGGAGCTGATTGCATTTGCTAAATCGATCTTGAAAATCCCTGTTGTCGGGAATGGCGACATTTTAAATGCGGCTGACGCTCATCGCATGCTCAGAGAAACCGGCTGCGATGCCCTCATGATCGGCCGTGGAAGCGCGACCAACCCCTTTATTTTCCATGAAATCAAAGCCTCATTTACCGGAGATTCTCATGAGCCAAGCTGGGATAAACTAAGAAACTTCATCGAGATTTTTGTGCAGAACCTCTCTCCTGACAGCCCGCCTAGAAACCGGATCGGCAAACTCAAACAGCTGCTGAGCTTTCTCTTTAGAAAGAACAGAGCGCTGCTCGCCTTAAGGCCTACAATTTTAACGTTTAATTCAATGGACGAGGCAGCCTTCATGAAGCATGCCATGGAAAAACTTGAGCAAAATTGGGAAAAATAAAGCCCCGATTAACGAGGCTTAGAATAAATTTACCAGCTGGCTTTTATGATACCAGGAATGAGTCCCTGGTTGGCCATCTCGCGGAAGCACAGACGTGACATCTTGAACTTGCTGAGATATCCACGCGCACGGCCTGTAAATTGGCAGCGGTGGCGGATACGGGTAGGAGAGGAATTTTTAGGGAGTTTATTCAGAGAGATCATAGCGCCTAGCCGCTCTTCATCGCTTTTGGTTAGATCTTTGACGATTTTTTTCAGTTCTTGACGGCGATCCCACTTCTGTTTGACGAGACGCTCGCGTCGTTTTTCTTTTGCAATCGAACCTTTGCGTGCCATTATTTCTTTCTCCCTGGACCTTTTTGACGTTGTTTACGGTTTGGATCAATTTTATTGATCACATAAATGCGACCTCTTCGGCGGACAATTTTGTCGCCTTTTGAAGGATCTGCTTTAATAGATGCGCGGACTTTCATATGAGACCTTTATTAAAATTGCACCTATTCTAGAGCCTTGAACATTTTCTTCGCAAGAAGTTTTGCTTGAGGGATTTCCCTTAATAGGTTAATATTGCCCCTTTAGAGAAAAAATTATGAAAAGAACATACCAACCTAGTAAACGTAGACGTCAAAAAAAATGCGGTTTTCGCAAGCGAATGAAGACTGCCAAAGGGCGTCAAATCATCAACCGCCGTCGTCGGAGCGGTCGCAAGCGGCTCTCTGCTTAAAACAGCGCTTTCCCAAGAGCGTGCGTCTTAGGACTCGTCAAGAGTTTCGTAGACTGCAACGCGAAGGAAAACGACTGCAAGGGCTATTTTTAGTCTTCCAGATTGCAAGTGAAAATTTTAATTGTCCGCGTTTGGGAATCACCGTTTCCAAGCAATTCGGCTCTGCCGTCTCCCGCAACCTCTTTAAAAGGCGTATCCGGGAGGTTTTCCGCAGAGAAAAGTACCGGCTGCCCCCTGGCCTTAAGGTACATGTCTCTCCCCGCCATGGAGCCGGACAACCCACTCTTGCTCAAGTCAAAAACGACTTTAGTCTTGTAATCGATACCGTAAAAAGCTTAATTAATTAACTAACTCTATGCTCAACGAACATCAGCTCAAAGCCATTCAAACCACAGAAGGACATGTCCTCGTCCTCGCCGGCGCCGGCAGCGGAAAAACCAGCGTCATCACCCACCGCATTGCCTACCTGATCAAAGAAAAACATATCGCTCCCACCTCCATCTTAGGGCTCACCTTCACCAATAAATCAGCCGAAGAGATGCGTAAACGGGTCGCCTCGATGGTAGATCCTTCCCTTGCAAAACAGGTGATCTTGTCGACCTTTCACAGCTTTTGCATGCGTGTTCTTCGAAAAGATATCGATAAATTGGGCTATACTAAAGATTTTAGCATCTACGATGAAAAAGAGACCAAACGCCTCCTCAACCAGCTCGTGAGAGAAGAGCTCGGCCACGACGGCGATCTCCCCTCGCTAGATCCTACCATCGCCGCCATCTCCCAGGCCAAAAATAAGGCGCAGACTCCCGATCAGATGGAGGGAGACGCGATGAGCAAAAACCTCTATGGAAAACTGCAAACGACAATGCGCGCCTATAATGCCGTTGATTTCGACAATCTGCTCTTTTTAACGCTCCGCCTCTTCGAGGAACATCCCGAGGTGCTTGCCAAATATCAAGACCGCTTCCACTACATCATGATCGATGAATACCAAGACACCAACCTCGTTCAGTACCGGCTTGCCAAACTCCTCAGCGGCAAACATAAAAACCTCTGCGTCGTCGGTGACGACGATCAGGCCATCTATGGATGGCGCGGCGCCGACATTAAGAACATCTTGCAGTTTGAGGCAGACACCGTCATCAAATTGGAACAAAATTACAGATCAACGCCTGTGATCTTGGAAGCTGCCAACTCCGTCATCCGCCATAACAGCGAGAGGCACTCCAAACAGCTGTGGAGCACGCAGCTGCCGGGGAAACCGATCGAAATCTTCCACGCACCTTCCGATGAGGAAGAGGCCAAGGCCGTCGTTGAACGGATGCTCTGGTACCACCAGAATGAAAATATCCCCTGGAACGAAATGGCGGTTCTCTACCGATCCAATCTCTTGGCACGCCCTATCGAGATGGCGCTCATGAACGCAGCGTGGAATAAAAACGGCGCCTGGCGCCGGGGAATTCCGTACCGGATCTTTGGCGGAACGGAGTTTGCAGAGCGGGCCGAAGTGAAAGATCTCGCCGCTTACCTGCGTGTGATGACCAATCCTCAAGATCAGGAAGCGATTTTGCGGATCATCAATGTCCCACGACGAGGCATCTCCGACCAGGCGCTCGATAAGCTCACGCAGAAAAACCGGCTTGAAAAAATTCCGCTCTGGGACGTGATTGAAAACGCCTCCGAAGAAGACGGCCTCTCAGACCGCGCCGTGAAAGGCATTGTGCAATTTCTTGAGATCATCAAACAAGGAAAAGAAAAATTCGCATCTCCCCCTTATAACGACGCTCTCAGGTGGCTTGTCGACACGATCAACTACAGAAAAGCGATCAATGAAGAAGTGAAAAGCGAAAAAGCCCGCGAATTTAAATGGGAAAACGTCGAAGCGCTTATCAGATCCTCTGAAACATACACCGACCTTCAGGAATTCCTCGGAACGCTTTCTCTCGATGACCACTCATTTGGCCACGGTGAAAAAACGCACCAGACAAGCCACGTCAACCTGATGACATTCCATAGCGCCAAAGGACTCGAGTTCACCCTCTGCTTCCTTGTCGGCCTGGAAGATCAAATCATGCCGCATGAAAAAAGCATCGCCGAGCGCGGCCTCGAAGAAGAGCGCAGACTCATGTATGTTGCCATGACGCGCGCCAAAAAACATCTCGTGATCTCGATGGCGCGCCATCGCCTGCGCCACGGCAAGCAAGTCGCCATGACCCCCTCGCGCTTTCTCTTCGAGATCCCCCAAAACCTCGTCCAAATGCGCACGTATAAAGAGATTGGATAAAAAAGATTTTACAAAAATAGATAACGAGTTAAACTTCTTGTCATGAGTAGCGTTCAACCAACTAATTTTCATCCCGAATTAACTCTTAGAGAGCTTCTGTGTGTGCAAGGCTCCATGGATGTCTCACTTGATTTTCAAGCGTTAGTTTTGACAGTGCAAGATCATGCTCTAGTCCTTATTTTTCAAGGTAAGAAGATCGAAGGCTCCTCTCAAGAGTCACAATTTCTTTTTCCTAAAAATGTGTCTGTTCAGGCGATGTCGATTATGGTGTCAAAAAAATTCATTCCACATTTTTTTTCTAGCACAAATGCGTCTTTTACTGGTTCTTATAACTTTGCAGCTCTTGTTATGACTCCATCTGACCTTAAACCCAGTTCAAAAGATGAACTTGAAACGGCTTTTCAGACAGATGGAACACCTTTTTACACCGAAAAATGTAAATGTGTTCGCTTGCCAGATCGGTGGGTCAACTTCAACCATCTTGGAGGTCTTAAATTTTCTCTTCAGCTCCCGTGCTATATGGAGATTAGAGCTCATCAAAGAGATCAGAATCTTTTTGATGGACAAAAACGTGAAATCAAGGCTGAGACTGAAGAATTAGTCTCGATGAAGGAAAAAGAGCTGCAACTCATCGATAAGAAAGGCTCTATTGAATCTCAAATAGCCGAGCTTGTAAAAGCCAATCAAGAACACTCCGATTTGGACCGTCAACTTGCTGCTGTCATTGATCTTATCAAAAAGACAGCAGAGTCTATCAAATTGAAATCGCAAAGTTTTTCAGCATTGATTCAGCGACCTCCTATCCATGCAGCTTCAGGACCTGTCCTGCGAGTCCTTACAAAGCTTCCTGTCACTCAATTTCAAGAAGCTGGAGAGCAGCTTGCTTTAGCTTTTAGCTCTGTATTAAAGCTAAATGAAACGCATTTCAATTCACAGCTGGTAATGTTACACGAAAACTTCCCTAAACCCTTAAAAGATAAAAAAGTCCATTTCTTTACAAAATGGCTAAGCTTCTTAGAGACAAATCATGTAAATATTGTTGTCGATGTGGCTGTCGTTAACAGTGAAAATCTATCAGCCGATCAGTTGAGCAACGCGAAGGAACACCTCACTGTTATTGGAGAAGCTTTAGCTCTGCAAGATCATTTTGAAGCCGGCCTTGCTGCTAACCCAACAGCCCGCTATTTTTTAACCAATGCCAATAACGCTTTTGTATCATCTCTTAGGACTGAGGTTAAATCTCGTGAAGCTAAACTGGAACAATTTATTTTCAACTCCATCTGTGCACTTTTAAAACATGATCCACAAAATTACCTCTCTGATTGTCTTGTCTATCTCTTTGAAAGGTGCGAGATCACCGATCAACTTTTGCTTGCATTAGGGTTGATTGATCCAACAAAAAGTGGAGAACAAAAGTACCTCTCATCCCTGGATTATGCAAGAGCTCGTGCTTTTGCCGACGATCAGATCACCTCATTATCTTTTGTATCCCTTCTTTACCTGCTTGAAGCTAATGTTGCTAGTCCCCTTTTACCTGTCCTGAGTGAACGGGTCAAGGCTAACATTCCTGTGATTCCTATGACCCGAGTGCTCGGTTCAAATGTTCCTGCACTTTTTGCCTCTTTTACAGCAAAGAGGGAGCGCGTTATTGATACATTTAATCAACTTGTTGTGCTGATACAGGCGCAAGATCCAATGAGACAAACAAAGTGGCTTGAGTGCAAACAAGCTATCCAAGACCTTCTGATAGACTTGCCTGCTAATAAAACTCCTTTTGCTGGAAGCTATGATGACACATTAGCGATTTTTCTTCGAGCTCTGCCTAATGGTTCGCCGGAACATAAAAAAACCGCAGAATTAAAAAAAGCCCTAAAAGGTGATGATCTGATGAAAATTGGAGACTTAGCAAGCATATTAGTTCAATTGCCTCAAAATACAGTTGTTACAACAGCTCTTCTCCAGCATCTTATCAATAGAGCCTTGAGTCACCTTAAATCCACTCTTGTTGCATTCCCTAAACTGAAAGTTCGCAATTGGGTTGCAAGAGTCAGCGATCAACAGTTGATAATTAGAAAGCATATTTATTGGCCAAAGCAAGGTAGCGATCCTTTTTACATGGCAAATGAGACACATCTTCCTTTGTAGTGAAGGCCATCACAAAATATAAGAAGCTTACGCCGTCATTTCCAAGAAAGCTCTTTAGTAAAAACCCTTTCTCTATATACTACACCCTTTTTAAACGGAGATTACAAATGTGCTCTTGCTGTTTTTCTTATAAAACACCTTCAGACTACTACAGAGAAGGTCAGGCTCTTTTAGAAAAAGCAAGCCATACTCAAATTAAGGGATTAAATTATTACATTCCAAAAGACACCAAAACCTACATCAAGGCGCTACAAATATTAAAGAAAGCGGCTGACAGCGGAAGTGATGAGGCCTGTTTTCTGTTTGCCTCAACCGTCTGGCATGCGAATAATACCTCCATAGAAAATGCATTCAAAAAAGACGCCGCCTGTGGACATCCTTCAACTGCTGATATTTCTATTAGAGCAGCTCTTGCCTTGAAGTATTTGAATCAAACTGAAGGCGATAATAAGGTGCAAGCCAAACAGCTTATCGGTGAGATTGAAGCGCTGATTCGATCCAAAGATCGCTCTGTTATTCGGAGCGGATTTTATCAAGATCCGTTCACGACAAACGGTTACGTATAACCTGTTTGCCCCAGGAGCCGGACCAATGAAGCACGACGGCTTCGGGATTGATCCCTGTTTTAACCACCCAATTGTATTTACCCGGAAGCTCGGCCACTTCGATGTCGCCCTCTTGAATAAGATGCGTGAGCACTTCCTGATCGCCGAGAAATTCATTATTTTTGCGGATGCACGTCGCTGCCCAATGCGTCAGAAGCGGTGACTTGGCATCGTAGACGACAACTCCGGAATTATACCCCACCTCTTCGAAGGGGCCCGTGTTATCGCGCACAAGCGCCATGCGAGAATGCCTATGAAGCTTGTTAAATAGATGCGTCAGCGGACCTAAAATTTCGCAGTCAAGATCAAGCCAGATGGTTTCTTTAAAGGGCGTCTGAAGCAGCGCAAACGGCTTATGGAACCACGATCCCCTAGCGCTCCATAAATGAGATCCATACCGCTTCTCCCACTTCTCGCAAAGATCGGAAGAGATCTTCTCTTTGGGATAAATAAACCCTTGAGGCGCTTTTAAAGCAATGAGTGTGCCGTGGGCTTTGCACCATTTTTTTGCATGCGAGGTCATTCCAAAATCGACAAACGCAATCGGCAGATCGCTCCAAGTTCTAAAGTTGGAAATCCACCATGGAAGCATCCACTCCTGTTTCTGATCGCATCCAACGATCACGCCCCTGCTCATGCCGCCTCATCCCCAATGTTGATGATCATTTCTCTGAGCTCATGCGGCGCGCCTTCTGCAGCATGCTTCGCATGATGTTTAGCTTTTTCAACCAGGTTCCTATCCCGATAATACTCGGCCAGAACAAGGTGGCATCTCCAGGCGTAATCTTTATCCTTGGAACCGTAGCTTTTCAAAAACTTCACCAAAGGAAGCACAATCTTTGAATCCTCATTCATCTTCTCGCGTCTTGCCTGAAAAGAGAGCAGCGCCAGCTCCCACTCTGTAGCTGAATCATCCGGCTTCCGCTCGCGGATCTGCTGCTTTACTTTTTGAGCTCTGCGAGGATGCTCTTTTACGATCGTTGAATATTTCTCGATAAGAAAATCGACACCGGTGTCTTTTGCAAGACCTGCTTCAAGCAGTTTACCCGAGCAGGCGGTCATATTCAGAACCTCGGATTTGCGGTAAAAATGCAAAAGCTGCGCTGCATTGAAATCATCGAGGCTGTGGCACAGCGTATGAATGGTAAGCATTTCTTTGAACAGATCAACGTATTTTTCAGGCGTAATCAGAAGATAACCTAAACTTCCGATCTCTTCTCCCTCGGAGGTCACCAGCGTGAGCAGGGGAACGTTTCCAGTTGATGCCTCGCTCTCCTCTCTTTCAATGCCGGCACCCTCTAACAGCGCTTGAAAAGTCGATGAGTTCCACACCTCTATCTTCAGCTGCTCTGACCAGGGGCACTCCGATTGTCCAAATTTTGCTACGACTTTCGGACCGGCGTTAAGGACCCCGAAAAAAGTCACGATACACAGGATGACTGTTTTCATATATACTCCTACTTAAAAGGTAGCTATAAGAAATGATTTACTTTCCTCCAACACTTATTTTACGCCACAGGCGAGAAAATTTAAAAAAGTGTTCTCTCCGAGGCTTAGAAAGTCGATCAGATATGATTTTTTTAACATATCCCTTATCAAACCTGCCCAACATCGACCAATACTGTATTTTAACGCTGAACGCTCCTGAGCTCTCACCTGATGATGCAAACCGCGGACTTTTCTTGATTGATGGAACGTGGAGATATGCACAGACGATGATTAAAATAATTCCCACAACAGGCAGCCACGTCTTTCGAAGCCTGCCGACCCATTTTCAGACGGCCTATCCCCGCAGACAGCCCGACTGCCCCGACCCTTCGCGAGGCCTGGCCTCCGTCGAAGCGCTCTATGCCGCTTACTCCATCTTGGGCAGATCCACTGACGGCCTTTTAGATCACTACCACTGGAAAGAAGAATTTCTTAGGCAATTCAAATAAACCTCCGCACGGCACACGCGCCGTATCCAGCGTAGGGAGTTTCTCTAGGGCAATAGACCCAAAGCCTGCCGACCTCACCAGGAACAAAATCACCAACATAAACTGGTTTCTTTTGCCAATGGCCTCCGTGCCAATCCTGGTACCATTGCTCTACCGTGTCCGAAGTTAGACTTAAGTTGAGGCGATAACCCATTATGCTGCCATCTGATCTTGTCACGGGCGGGTTAACATAACCGGAATCTTTCCCTGCCTGATATCGTAAAAAGCAAGAGGTTATTAATTCAAGAACGGTCGACATCCCGTGATGCCCTTCCCCTTTTTCATTAATCATGTGCTCTACCATTGAAGGTGTTCTGCCTCCGTTGCATGGTCCATCTTCGACACCACCTACTGTATTATCATTCGTACGCCAAGCCCAATACGATTCTTTTACTGGAATATTCCTGCATTTTGTTAAGGCATCAGGATCGAATCTACATTCAGCCGGCATCTTAGCGCGAGCAAAAACCTCCAAAAGAAGGTCAATAGTGGTTTTCACTCCATCGATGGTTCCAGGGACCAGAAAAAAGAATCCCGCTTTGCGAACATTAAGGGCTCGATTATACGAAGAAGGGCTTTTGTGAATTTTACAAACGTCTTTCCACAGAATAGGCTTACCGTTGAACATAAAACGAGGCTCATCACCAACATTTACGTGAACCGCTTCTTCCCATAAGCTTCTACCAAGAACATCTCTGAGGGCCTGGGGTTTCCAAACCTCGTCAAAGTTTGAAGCTATCTTCCATTCATGGCTTACTTGACTACAAGCTCCCAAATCCGCAATAGCAGGCAAGCGAGAAAAAATGCGAATTAGAATATCAAAAGGCAATTTACATGGGTTGATCTTTGCAACCTCAGCGGATTCAATTCTTGGTATCTTTTGTAATCCTTGTATTGCCATAAAATCACCTATAATTTTAATTTGAAACGCTAATTCTACCACAACTTCAATTTACTGAAGTAACCGAAAAAAATATGATAAAATGATTTTAATGATAGAAATTCCATCATTAATCACAGTCACTTCAGCAAGAATTTTACCTCTAAAGTTTTGAGGGCTGGCCCACAAAACCAAAACAGTGTAAAATGGAAACTTAAGCACCCATGAACCCGAAAATTTATCAGCTCGACGAGCACACTTTAGACAAACAGCACTGCGATCCAGATGCCTTGAAAGTCATCCAAACTTTGCAGCAGGCAGGCCATGTCGCCTACCTGGTCGGCGGATCCGTCCGCGATCTTCTTTTGGGGATTTCACCGAAAGATTACGATATGTCGACCTCGGCGCGCCCTGAAGAAATAAAAAGTTTATTCCGCAGTCAATGTCTACTCATTGGAAGACGTTTTCGCCTGGCGCATATCCGGCATGGACGCAAGGTGTTTGAAGTATCGACCTTCCGCGCTGGCGATCCTGAATCGGACGCCCTCATCGTCCGCGACAATGAGTGGGGCACTCCCGAGCAAGATGTGATGCGGCGCGATTTCACCATCAACGGTCTTTTTTACGATCCTTCAACAGAAACCGTGATCGATTACGTCGATGGCTACCCCGATTTGCAAAAAAAATATCTTCGCACCATCGGCCAGCCGTATCTGAGATTTAAGCAAGACCCCGTTCGCATGATCCGTCTTCTTAAGTTTGTAGCCCGCTTTAATTTTGAGATCGATCCCGCCACAAACGTCGCGCTTGCCGAATGCTGTCCCGAGATTTTAAAAAGCTCGCAAGCCCGCATTTTTGAAGAGCTGCTTCGCATGCTTGAGTCGGGCGCTTCCGAGCTGTTCATCGACCTCATGCACGAGCATCGCTTCTTAGAGCTACTCACTCCCGCTTTTGCGCAGTTTCTGACGCTTCCCGACGGCGAAGATGTGCTGGACCTTCTTTATGAAGTCGATCTTCGCACGAAAGAAGGGCCTTTGGACCGCGCGCTGCTGCTCTGCTGCCTGACATTTCCGTTTCTGCAAAAACATATTCAAGTTCATTTTCTGGATCGCGGCAAAACTCCCCATCTGGGTGAAATCGAGCAAGAGATCCAAAACGCGATTTCAAATGTCTTCCGTCCGTTTTTCTTGATTCCTCGCAAGCTGCGGATGAAAATGACATCGATCATGATCGCCCAGTTCAGAATGACGCCTCTTCATAAACAGCCTCCAGGCCGCAGACACCGGATCCCGCGCGATCCCGATTTTCCTTTCGCTCTTGAATTTCTCCATATTCGATCCACCATGGAACCGGCGCTCAAAAAAACATGGCAAGAGTGGCAGGATGCCTATACGCAGCCTCCTCACAAAAAGGGGCCGCGCCGTCATGCTTGACGCTCAGTTTGTAGGCCCAGCCTTAACTGAAGGAGCAAAACCGGCGATCTTTTATTTTTCGCTCTCTGCAAAAGACTCTCTTTTTCTCGATCCGTTCAACCAGCCTGTGACTGCCCTCAAAAATGCCGATGTCAGAATTTTCTCCGTCACACTCCCGGGGCATGATCATCTTCCGAAAGAAACAGCCCTGAACATTTGGACAGCCGAAATCTTGGATCCTTTCATCGATGAAGTGTGCGGCTACATCGAAGAGCTCATCCAGAAAAAAATCATCACAACGTGCGGCGTCATGGGACTTTCCCGCGGCGTGTTTATTGCAGCGCATGTCGCTGCACGGCTCACATCTGTTCACGCGCTTCTGGGATTTGCGCCGCTGACTAAATTCCATTCGATGCCCGCGTGGGATCTAGACACCTTAGATGACAAACTCTACACCAAAACCATCCGGTGCTACATCGGCAACCGCGATACGCGCGTTGGAACAGAAAATGCCTTCTTTTGGCTATCAGAGTTATCCAATGTGGCGTTTGAAAAAGGTATCCGGACATCTCCAATTGAACTCATCATGACCTCCTCCATCGGCAAAGACGGCCATGGCACCTCGCCCGAAAATTTCCGCGCCGGCGCCCAGTGGCTCTTCAAACAATTGGAGCCGTCATGACGCCTGATATTTTTATGGTGGCAGGAGAAGTGAGCGGCGACAATCTTGGAGGACTCATCCTTGAATCGCTCATGAAAAAACGTAAAGACCTCGATGTCGCCGGCATCGGAGGGCCTCAGATGCGCGCGCACGGTCTCTTTCCCACCATCCCCATGGAAGAGCTTCAAGTGATGGGATTTATCGATGTGATTAAGCATCTGCCGCGCCTTATCAAGATTTTTAGATCGACTGTAGAGACCATTCTCCATCTCAACCCCAAAGTTGTTGTCACAATCGATTATCCCGGTTTCAACCTGCGCCTTGCCAAAACGCTGCGCAAAAAAGGTTTTAAAGGAAAAATCTGCCACGTTGTCTGCCCGTCCGTCTGGGCCTGGGGCAAAAAAAGAGTCCAAGCTTTGGCCAAGTACGACGATTTACTCCTCACGCTGCTCCCCTTTGAAAAATCGCTTTTTAAAGACACCACACTGCGTGTTGAATTTATTGGACACCCGCTCGTCAAAAAGGTGGCCTATGAAAGCGCGCCCGAAGAAGGACTCGTCGCCGTTTTCCCGGGAAGCCGCACCCATGAAATCGAGCGCAACCTCCCCTATTTTTTACGCCTAATCCCCAAACTAGGGCCCCATCTGAAGTATGTCATTTCGCTGTCCCAGGAAAAATACAGGCCGCTGATTGAAAAACTGGCCGGAACTTCGATACCTCTGCTCACGCCGTCTCAGATGAAAAAGCGAAGACCGATGTTTGCCCTCGCCAAAAGCGGTACAATCACGCTGGAGCTCGCCCTTAAAGGAATCCCAACCGTTGTGATCTACAAGATATCTCCTACGGATACCTTCATTGCAAAACGGATCTTCCGCATCAACCTTCCGTTCTACAGCCTGCCAAATCTTATTTTGAATCGGTCGCTGTTTCCGGAGCTGATCGGCCCTGCCCTTACCGACAAATCTCTTTTTGAAGCGGCAACTTCCCAACTTCAGCCCCAAAAGCTTCGCGCCTGCCATCTCGAGTGTCAAAAAGTGCGAGAGCTCCTCACGTCAAATAATGATCCCGCCTCATTGATCTTAAGCCTGCTTTAAGCTAGAATATTTACGATATGCACGAACAATTAAAAATTTTTACTGAACGCCTCAGAAACGATCATCATGAGAAATTTGATCTGGCCCTCCCCCCTACCTTTCTGGAGCTGAATGAAAAAGAGATCCGCGCCGAGAGCCCCGTGGCGGTTAAGGGAGAAGCGTATGTGCTGGATGACCTTTTAATGCTGTCCTTCAACCTCTCAACGGATGTTGAAATGCCGTGCTCGATTTGCAACGCCCCTACGAAAGTCCGCCTGCAAAATAAAAATATTCTTATCTCTCTTCCCCTCTCCGAGCTGCCGTCGGCCGTTTACGACCCGACCGACCTTATCCGGGAGGAAATCGTGATGCTGATCCCCCAATTTGTCGAGTGTAAAAAAGGGGCTTGTCCCGCGAGAAAAGAGCTAAACCCTTACCTGAAAAAAGAGACTCAAAACTTTCCATTTGCAGATCTGCATTAAGATGATGTATACTCTGCTAATCCTATAGGAGAATTTATGGCTGTACCACGTAATCGTTCATCGAACGCAAGAAAAAATTCAAGACGCGCACACCATGCTAAAGTGCCAAAAAATGTCATGAATTGCTCGAACTGCAAAGGCAAAAAGATGTCCCACCAAGTGTGCCCGCACTGCGGCCACTATGCCGGACGGTCCGTTGCACAAGGCTAGAATTGGGGTAGATCTTATGGGGAGCGATACGCCCCCTGAAGAGCTTGCCACCGCACTGATACAACTCAGCGAGGAAAAGTTTCCTGCTGAGTTTTTAATTTTTGCTTCTCCTGAAGTCACGGGAGAGCTTCCTAAGACATTATCAAGCGTCGCCTGCCCTGAAACCATCGAAATGCATGAGGATCCTTTGGTCTCTGTGAGGCGCAAAAAAGAGTCGTCGCTGTGCCAAGGGCTTCGGTATCTGCATGAAAAAAAGATTGATGCGTTTATCTCCGCCGGCAATACCGGCGCGCTCCTGCTCGCCGCAAAAACGATCCTTAAAACCCTGCCCAAAATCGACCGTCCTGCTCTTTTAACGCTGCTTCCCACTCACAAAAATGAAATCGCCGTCCTTGACGTCGGCGCCAATCTAACCCTGAAATCGCATCATATCCTCCAGTTTGCCGCGATGGGCATCGCCTACCAAAAAAGCCGCGGCATAGAGAATCCGACCGTCGGACTTCTCAACATCGGAACCGAGGCGATCAAAGGCACTTTGCAGGTGCGCGAGGCGTACGCTAAACTCGAAATCCTGAATTACGACGGGAATCGCGACCGGCCCACGTTCCTTGGAAATATCGAAGGGAAAGATGTCTTTCGCGGAGACATCGACGTTCTTGTGACCGATGGATTTACAGGTAATGTCTTTTTAAAAACCGCCGAAGGGCTTGCCTCTTTTATCATCAAGCAGCTTGAGATGCGCGCGATTGAAGGCTCGCCCTCTCTCAGACACGAAATCTCCGCACTCAAAGACCGCATTTATGTTGCAGAACATCCCGGGGCCATCCTCTGCGGCGTTGAAGGCATCGTCGTCAAATGCCATGGAGACGTCACAGCCGCCAAATTCATGTCCTCCATTAAAGGAGCCGCCCGCCTAGTCGAGCACCGCTTCCTCGAAAAAATCATGATTAATTTACAAGGTACACCATGAACAAAAAAATCGTCGGACTACAAATTAGAACCTCCAATGAAAACGGCCTGGCCCAAAGAGAGATCCCTCTTCTCTGGCATAAATTCATGACAGAAAATATCGCAGACAAAATTCCACGCCTTAGCGACAAAATCTATGTCCTTTATTACGACTACGAGAAAGATTTCACCAAACCGTACAACTGCCTCATCGGCTTTGAAGTAGACCCGAGCACGCCCCTTCCTCCGGGCCTCTCATCCCACATCATCCCCGAAGCGAGTTACAAAACCTTCGAAACAAAAGGGCCGCTTCCGCTCTCCGTCATCGAACTCTGGGGCGAAATTTGGGAAACACCCCTTAACCGCACCTACCAAACCGACTTCGAAGTTTATGCTCCCACATCTCCAACTGCCCATATTCACATAGGAGTTGAATGATGACACCTGCTTCAGGCGTTAAACTGACCGTCGGAGAACCTTTTCCTGAGATTCAAGTTGAAAGAAGGAAAAAGAATGGAAGAATTATAACCTGTACTTTAAGTGGCGCTGCATTCAGACAAGTCCAAATTGGAATCGTTCTTTCGCTACCACGCTGTACAAATAAAACAGACAAGGCTCATCTTTCAAGCTTCAATGAACACAGTCAAACTTTCAAAAAGTTAAATTGTAGAATTGTAGTTATTACAAGCGAAGACCCAACGTTTGCTGCTTTTTTACCACAACTTGTCTTGAAAAACAGCGCTCTAGTTTCAGACGAAAAACGAAATTACGGCAGTAAAACAGGCTTGAAAATCGATGATTATCACACTTCAACTGATTTGGACTATTCACTCGCTCGATCGTGTGTAATTGTGAGAGATGGGATCGTAGAAGCTGTGAGCGTTGAAACAAATAAAGACGAATGCACTGTTACCTCTGCAGCTGCCACGATCGAAAAAATTAAACAAATCATGAAAAAATAATGTCAACCCTAACTCGAGAAGATCACAAAGCCGACCAACTCAATCTCGTAAAAAAATCATATTTTATTGGTTTTTGGGGAAGTATACTAATTGTGCTATTCGGACTCGCTGCCTCGTTCATTATTAACGAATTTTATCCTCTGAGCAATTTGTCGATCGGTCTGCTTCAAGGATTCAGCATCGTTCCGGGCGCTACAGCCTTATTAGGCGTGAGGGATATCCACACATGGAGCGGAAGATCTCATGCAGAGAATCTCAACCAAAAGCTATTTAAACGGTTTTCTCTCGCCGGTCTTTTTCTACCCGTCATGGCTTTTTCTCTCCAGCCGGCAAATGACATAACTCCTAAAATTGACGATTCCGTCATCGAAAAGCTGAAAAGCGACATCCTCCAGGAACTAGCTCAGAAAAATTCCATTAAGCTTTAGAATCAATGAGTTAAGAACATCAACGTGTAACACAAACACCCAGTTGATCTAATTGGGTGCTTGTGTTACATTTAAATTATGAAGCATTCAAAGTACTCTCATATCCTAGATGAGCTTTCTAAAAAATCTGTCTTTACCTCAGCAGAAGGGCGTAAAGCAGGGATTTCTTCACGTATGCTTGCCTACTTTTGTGCTAGAGGTCAGATTGAGAGGATAAGCAAGGGTATATATAGAATAAAAGAAATCGATTTTGATCAAGATTTCGAATGGGAAGATCTTGCCGTTACTGCAATGAGCATTCCAAACGGCACTATCTGTCTTGTCTCTGCCCTTTGCTACTATGATTTGACCGATGAAATTATGAGAGAATATTGGATTGCGGTTCCCCATTCAAACACTGCCCCGCAGAGAGAACATGCTCGTATTATTCGGATGCGCAACATAACAATTGGACAAACTACGGTTAGAATAGGACGATTTGATCTCAAGATATTTGACCGCGAGCGTACCGTTATAGATGCATTCCGTTATCTAGACCAAGAAATTGCATTGAAAGCATTACAAGCCTATTTGAAAACAACCAAAGAAAACAAGCCTGATATACAAAAACTAATGAAGTACGCTAAAATACTCAGAGTAGATTTAATGCCCTTTGTTAAGGCTTTCATGATATGAAATCCCCACTTGAAGAATCGGTAAAAGAAAAGCTTAAAACGCTTGCCAAAGAGCGAGAAATTCCTTTTTCACAGCTTTGGAGAAATCTGATTCTAGAAAGATTTTTAACTCGTTTATCTCAATCTTCGTATCGAGATCGGTTTATCTTAAAAGGAGGCACTCTTTTAGCTAAATATTTACCCTTGGGCAGAGAAACACAAGATCTAGATTTTTTTATTCAGCAATTATCAAATGCTACACAATCTCTTGCGAAAGTTCTAGAAGCTGTTTGCAAAATCGACGTTAATGACACCTTTATCTTCGAATTAGCCAAGGTTGACGTTTTAGAACATGTGCACATGCCCTATACGGGAGCGCAAATTTCGCTCATTGCAAAATTTGGGGCCACAAAAACGACTGTTCGAATGGATTTGGGCTTTGGTGATGTTGTCGAAGCTGTTGATCATTTGATCGATTTAACAACCACGAAAAAAGGCCCTCTTTTTGAAAGTACAATTTCACTGCGTTGTTATCCCAAAGAATTTATCTTTGCTGAAAAATTAGAAACAGTAGTTTTTCGTAGAGAAGAAAATACTCGCATGAAGGATTTTCATGATCTCTATTCCCTTATCTCTCTTGGAAACTTGAATCCAACCCTTACAAGAAAAGCAATGCAATTGGTCTTTAACCATAGACAAACTTCTCTCGATGGCTTACCGATTATTTTTGATGAAAAAGCATTACAGCAGCTTGAGAAATCGTGGAGCGTCTATCATCGAAGGCTTACAACCACAAAAAATTCACTCAAAATGCCCAATGCCATAAAAGATTTATTAGAATCCATCAACCATTGGCTCACTAAGAACATAGAATAATGTGTTAAATTTTTATCTTTCTTTTACCTCTCGAGAATGAAATAGATCCCCTTCTTTTTTATCAATCTTTCAGTTAAATTCTTCTATCGAAAGAGAGGGCTAGGATGAATAAACGCGGGATGTTTAATAAGAGGTCGCTTTTTTGGTGCCTGGCTCTGGGAATGGCCTTCTCTGCTCAGTTATGGGCAGAACAATCGATTCCTTCTGTTGAAGATCCTATGCAGGTCCCGATGACCTTCCTGGAACAGGAACGGGCGCTTGTACTGGAAAAGCTCAAAAATCTAAAGCTTGAAGGGAACGAAACAGTCCTTCATCTAGGCTGTCGCGATGGGGCTCTTTCAAATGAGATTGCACACTATTTGCCTCAGGGCAGTCTGATAGGTTTTGAAAACAGCTATTCGAAGGAGGCGCAAGCTTGCTCCAATAATGTCAAATTTCTTCAGGGGAAATTCACAGACCAGAATTGGGAAAATCTCTTTGATTGTATTGTGTGTACCCAATTTGATGAATGTGGCGATGACCCTAATTATTGCATACCGCATATTGAAAAAGCTTTAAAACCAGGCGGTTATGCGATCATTTTCCAATGCATTGAGATGGCGCTTCCGGTAGCAAATCCTCTTGAAAAATGGCTCCAGCAACCTGAAAATCAACCCTATGCAGAACATCTCAAATTTTGGAGCCCTGTCAGCTTCGAAAAATTTCGCTCTCTGGTTACAATAAAATTCACTTATCCGGCGGGAGAATATTCTGTCCCGCTTCGCATGACTGCATGTTTTAAAAATGAGGATGCTTTCAGGAGCGATGCTAAAAAATGGTTTAGAAAAATTGCTTCTCTTAAGCCCTCTGACCAAGATGCAGCCTTAAGTCAGCTCTTTGAGACTATGAAAAATAGCAATATGCTTCTTCTTTCTGAAAATGAGTATAGAAATATGTATTATTTTCAGTACAACCTGGAGGCGGCCTATTTTAGAAAACATGCTTTAAAGAATCATCCAGTGCTTGGCGTACGAAGAAACTGATCGAGAGGGATGTTATTAATGACCTCAATGCCGTCTGATCTTTTGTAGACTAATCCACTGCTTCTTAAATGGTTTGCTATCTTGCCTAAAAGGACTTTATCTGAAACGAGAAGGCTTGTAATAGCAGAGGGGTGGATTAGATCTTTAACCATCACTTCATGATATCTGTTTAGTATTTGTTGCTCACGAGCAACAAAATCAAAAATATTCGGTCGATTTTCATAAATGGATGATTCAGGCGACACTTCTCGTGTCCCAAAAGAATCGTCATGGGATTGATAAGTTCCAGTGTCTAATACATCCAAGCTAAAGGTAAATGCTATTCCACTAAAGTATCCTAATTTTTGAGCCGCGGGGGCGTCCTTGAAACAGTTTGATGGAATGAGTTGTGTGAAAACACTATCCGAACCACCTGTTTTCAGGTCTGCATTAGAGCTTATTCCCTTGATATTAAGCTGGTTTCCAAATCTCATTTCTGTCGATAACATTCCCATTTTTAGAATTGAGGCAATTCTATTCAACCCCTCAAGCTCTCGTGATGGATCGATCCAGATGGAAGACATTAGGGCTTTTGCTCCAAGTTTTTCGCATATTTTCCCCAAGCCCTCAATCCCATACCTGACTCTACCCGGCAAGGTTTCATAGGGGGTAATCCGTGAGTAAAACCGATTAAAAAATTCAGAAAATACGGGGGCGCGTTTACTGATTTCATCTTTGAGCTGAGATATGGGAAGTTTAAAGAACTGCATTGTTCTTTCAAAAGGCGTGGATTCCTTTGGGCAAAATATCCTAAAAAGAAGCCCCAGCTTCAGTCTTTCCAGATCTTCTTGATTGAAGATTTGTAAAGCATCTTCAAGTTGAAGAAAAGAGAGCATCTCGTGCAGTTGAAAAAGATTACACTCCTGGAATACGCGAACAACGACACGGTTGTACATTCCTACAGTTTTGGGATCGCTTCCAATCAAAACCGAGCCTATCCCTGTAAAGTTTATCTGGTGAGCAGCGACTTTAAATCCTCCAATTTCGTAGTTTGCTTTGGATATTTCGATGCCTTTAATGTCCGAATGGTTGAGTGCTAAAACTTCGCTAAGATGGTTCGTAGAAGCGATAGATGATAACTTGGAAATAGCCTCTCCAAGCTGATCGCGAAAAGCGTGATTAATCTTAAAGTCGAGCTCCAGTATTTCTTTGCCATCGACTGTTTTTTGTCTGAAGCAAATGTTTGCGCCTTTAACGAGCCCCTTGCCAAAACCATGGAAATGAGAGCCGAACTTGTACTTCTTTCCCTCAGCATCTTCTAATACGACGGCTTTCTCTAGGATTTTATCTTTTAATTCACTTAAGGGGCTGGATAAGAGGCTTTCAACTTTTTTGCCTTGTTTGATCAATAAAGTCAGTTGCTTTAGCAGGGGATCGTCTAAAAGTTCATTACGTCGCAGAATCAGCGACCATTGCTGCTTCCCTTCGTAGACACGGAAGAGGCACATTAAAAATTTAGCAACGGCTTCGGGTTTATTCTCATTGCTCCATTCCTGATGCGCTTGATAGGCATTGAGAGCAATTTGCAAGGCGATTGAAAGGAGTGTGATTTCTAAAGAAGCTGTAAGCATGATCGCCAAGTAGAGGCTGCCGGATGTCAATTGGAGTGCATCATCGAGTAACAGATCGGTTTTACCTGCGACGTAGTGCTGGCGCAGTGAGATTAAATTTTGGCATATATCGACCCCTGTTGTAGCCAAAATCCCAAGACGGCAGTGAAAAACGGTGCTGGCCACTGAAACCACCGACAGAGCTGTCAGGGCAAGTTCTGTCCCACAAACTGAAAGCTGGCCCTTTCTTCCTGCATCAACGGATTGGCTTAGATGCGAAACTGTGCGGCAACCGCCCATCACTAAGCCGATTCCCCTACCAAAAGGCTTGTATTGGCATAAAAAGGGGATTGAAAGGAGGGCAAGCCGTTGCAAAGGGTGTGTCTGAGACTTGTTCTTTGCTTGTTCTGGGAGGCATTGTTCCGGCTGTACATACACGTATGAAGGATCTGAAATTTTATGTAAAATATAATTTAAATAACGCGTCATAGTTAACATATTGTTTGATAAATTATTATACATAATTAACAAATGAAACAAAACAATAAAGATAATTAAACAAGTAAATAATATATTAACAAATCGATCGTGTTTGACGGTTCTCGAATAACTAGATTTTTAGGGGCCATCCAGATAAAATGAGGATTCACAAAGAAGTGCCAATGAATCAAGAAATTCTTATTAATGCTGAAACGAAAGAAACCCGATGTGCCTTCCTCCAAAATGGAATCCTTCACGACTTGGTGATTGAAAGAAAAAACAATCGTCAGCTCACAGGAAATGTTTATCGAGGGAAGGTCACTAACATCCTCCACAACATCCAATCAGCCTTTATTGATATCAACGAAGGCGAAAACGGATTCATCCACATCTCGGACATCCTGGAAAACACCCAAAAATTCCAAGAGCTCTTCGATATGGATTTTGATATGGCGGCTGACACGAAATCGAAGAAAAAACAGAGCGAGACCGACATCGCCAAAATTTTAAAGCCCGACCAGCCGGTGCTGGTCCAGGTCGTGAAAGAACCGATCGGCTCCAAAGGCGCGCGCCTGACCTCCAACGTCTCGATCGCTGGACGGTACTTGGTGCTTGTGCCCAGCACACCGCATAGAGGCGTCTCGCGCAAGATCGAAGATAGAGCGGCACGAGAAAGACTAAAAAAACTGATCCAGGCGTTCGAGATGCCCCAAGATATGGGCCTCATCTGCAGAACCGCCAGTGTTAACGCCACGCAAGAGCAGCTTATCCAGGAAGCCCACGATCTTTTAGAGACGTGGAAAGACATCATGGAGAAATTTGAAAAATCGACAAGGCCTACCTGTCTTTTTGAAGAATCCGATCTGATTAAAAGAGCGCTTCTGACTGCGATTGATAAAAAATATCAACGGATTTTGGTCGATGACGGCGCGATGGTTCAGCGGCTTAAAACCATGGCTGCCAGATTTGGCGCTGATGAAAGTTTAAGGATCGAGCAATACCGCGACAAAATCCCCATGTACGAGCGTTTCGGCGTAGAGCGGGAAATTGACAAAGCATTAAAACGAAAAATCTGGCTCCCAAGCGGCGGATATCTGTTTTTTGATAGAACAGAGGCGATGCTCACCATCGACGTCAACTCGGGCCGCAGCAAAGATAAAAAATCGACATCCGATGTGGAAGAATCACTCGTTCGGATCAATATGGAAGCGGCTGAAGAGATCGCAAGGCAGCTGAGACTGCGCAATATCGGCGGTCTTATCATCTGCGACTTCATTGATATGCGGCTTCGCAAAAATCAAAAGCGCGTGCTGGAAAGGCTGAAAGATGCGATGAAAGAAGATTCGGCAAAGTGCACCATTTTAGGCATGAGCGAATTCGGTCTTATTGAGATGACCCGTCAGCGGCATCGCGAATCGCTTGCTCAAATGATGTTCACAGCGTGTCCCTATTGCACCGGTCTTGGCATGGTAAAAACCCATGAGAGCGTCTCGATTGAAATTGAAAGATGCCTCAAAAAACTTATTCAGCAAGAGCAGCAATTTGCCCTCCAGCTTGTCTCCCATCCAAGCCTGGATCATTTTTTAAATCATCACGACAAAGGAAGTTTTAGAAAGCTGGCAGAAAAGTTGAATGCAGATCTGAAATTTAAATCAGACGATACGCTCCATCTCAACGAATTCCAGTTTTATTCTACGACGAATGGACAACTTCTCGATATTTGAAAATAAGGTTCATGAGGCCATGAAGGCAGGGGCGCTGACTGAAAAAGTCACCGCCGCTCTTCTGCTGTTTTTCCGCAGCTATAAAGATGCTGCGCGGCAGACCGCTACCCCGGATGAAATCCTCTCTTGGTTCAACACCTTTTTTAAAATACTGCGCGATCTGCATCATACATTGCCGACATTCCAGCCTTATCATGCAGCGTGGCGGGAACCTTTTGACTACTATGCCTTCGGGAACGATTTTTTAAGGCCGCTTGTCGACAGGGCAAAATCAACAATTGTCGGGCATGACGAGCTCAAAAAGATTCAAGAGCAGCTCAAAAATGGAGACAATGTCGTCTTCTTTGCAAACCACCAAATTGAAGCTGATCCGCAGGCGCTGAGCGTCCTCCTTGACGACCATTACCCCGGCTTTGCCGAAAAGATGATTTTTATGGCCGGCGAGCGCGTCATCACCGATCCCGTGGCGATTCCTTTTAGTTTGGGACGGCATCTTTTGTGCATCTACTCCAAAAGATATATCGACCACCCGCCCGAGAAAAAAGTGGAAAAGCAGACGCATAATAAACGGGTGATGGAGCTGATGAGCCTTCTTTTAAAAGAGGGCGGCAAGGCGATCTATGTTGCTCCCAGCGGCGGCAGAGACCGCAGAAACAAGCAAGGCATTGTTGAAGTAGCGCCATTTGACTCCGGCAGCATCGAGCTTTTTTATCTCATGGCCCAAAAAGCCGGCACCCCCACCCATTTTTATCCGATGTCGCTGGTCACTTATGATGTTCTTCCTCCACCTGAAACCGTCCAAATCGAGATGGGAGAAATGCGGCACGCCGGAAGGGCGCCGATCCATCTGGCCATCGGCCCCGAACTTACAATGGAAGAATTTCCCGGTTCCGACGCGCAAGATCGAAAAATCAGGCGCAAAGCCCGCACCGACTATATCTGGAATGAAGTCAATAGCCGGTACCTAAAACTAGGAATGAAATAACTCAATTGCTATCACTTACGACGAGGGTACTCTATGTCAGGATAATCCCTGGGGTTACTGTCTTGATTGATGTCTTCTCCGCTCACACTAGCGCCGATATCATCAAATTCGTCACCATAGAGGACAAAGCCATTGATGCCATCTAGGTTATTGACATCTAGACTCGAGAGGTCTTTCTTCCCATAGATAACATAGGTTTGACCTCGAGAAGAGTCATCACCGTAAGCCCCTATCACGAAATCTGCAATGCCGTCATCGCTACCATCACTGTCGAGGACAAAGTCATTACCATCATTTAGAGTTGATAAATCAAAACTAGGAGGGAAATTGCTGGTATTGAAACTATCAGCATAACAAACTTGACCTTCAGCAACAGGAAGCGAAAGAAAACTAGACCAAAAGCTTCTAGATTGAGTTGTGAAGACATGTTCAACTTGCGGCTCTGTTGGTTTTTTCTCATTCTGCAGAGATTTTAAAAGAAGCGCTGCATCTTGATTGGTCACTTGAAGTAAGTCTTTATCCAGCCTATCCATAAAAGCTTTTAGGCCCGTCACACTTGTTACGCAATCACAATACAATCTGACAACGTCGCCAAGACGTGTTGTATGTTTAAACCAGTCTTGCCAACTCTCACTTGAGAAAAAGCGGGTAAAATAGCCTGCATTTTTTACGAGAGCATCTTGCGGAATAGAATCAACTCCATTTTTGCTGATAAACATGAGAAGCTCACTCAGAGATTTCACTGCAGGAGCATCTAACTGTTTAAAAAATGTTTGGCTCATCTTCTTGATAAATTGTGTGGTTCTTAAAGATATCCGTTCTTCTGTCAGTGTTGGAATAGAGGATATACCGCTGTTTGCATAAAGAGTTGTATCTCTAATGATTGGCATGGTGGCATTGACATGTCCTGACAATGAATTTGGCAATGATAAAAGCGCCATAAAAAACCTCCTCATTCATGTTCGATGTAAAAAACAACAAAAGCATATTTATATTGATAGATTTATGCAATCTTATTCCCAGCTGAAACATTCCCGAAGTTCTCTACGGGATTTATGCGTCAGTAAAAATGAATTCTTTAGTCGGAAAGTTCCTACTTGATGATTTGGAGGAGCTCGACTTCATAGATCATAGCAGATCCAGGTTCAATACCTCTCGCTGGTAATCCATTGAAGCCAAATGCTTGTTCAGAGGGAAAAAACAGTTTCCATCGATCACCCACTTTCATATGGAGTAATGCCTTATGCAATCCCTGCACACCGATTTTGCTCATGTGAAATTGCTTTGGAGCCTCTTTGCTAAAGCTGTTTTCAATGACTTTTCCATCGAGAAGTGCAGCGCTAATGTGGATGATGACAGAGGTGTCTTTAGAAGGGGTTGCTCCTGATCCGGATTTGATAATCTCGTAATGGATGCCATCGACTAAGCTCTTAACACCTTTTTCCAATTTAATTTTTTCGAAAAAAGCTGCTTCCTGCTCTTTATTCTTTGCAGACAATTCTTCTACAATCTTCGATTGTTGCTGTTGCATATGAGCCTCAAGGAACTTCAAAGCTGCTTCCATTTCTCTCCGCTCTAGAGCTGGGACACAATTTCCTATCGCATCATTAAACCCTTTTGATAATAGTGCGACATCGGCGCCTTGGAGCATTCTCATGATATTTTCCCCCGCTTGAAATCCAAGGCTATAACTAATCTTATCACTATTAGTTGTCATTCGACCCTCTGCATTAGATTTTATATGAGCCGGCATAGCTGCCATTCTGGGATCAACGGCTGGAAGCGGTTGATTTGAACCTGGATTATTACTGTCTTTCTTTCCTGTTGCTGGGACTGCCATAATGACTCCTAACGGTTAGAATAAAAACTGCTGCCAGCAGTTTAGAAAATACTTAACAATCATGCAAGCTTTAAGATGTTTAGGGGGCAGCGTTTCCTCCCAGTTCTAAAGGACTGGGTCTCAGCGCTGTCAATAAGGGACTGAAAGTTCCTAATTTAGGAGTTTCACGATTTCTTCATGCCCTTTTGCTTTGGCATTTTCAGCTGCCGCTTGCCGGTCATCCACAAGAATGGTCCCAATTGGCTGCAACTGTTGGACGACCTTTAGCTGCCCCTTTGCAGCTGCGCACCGAAGCGCTCGTCCGAGGACGGCAGCTGAAAACGCATTTTTCTGTAAAAAACCTTGCACAACGTCCGAACGTCCATTTTCTGCTGCCCTGATAAAAGCGATGTCAAAACACTCCTGCGGATAGCCGACCTTTTTTTTCGATTTGGCAATTGTTAATTGATCAATGGCGATTGTTTTCAGTTGCAGCATCTGGACAATTTCGCCAGAGTTAGTCATTTTGGCGGCGCTCTCCCGGTCGCTATCGGGGATATTTCCACTTTCGAGAAGCCTTCTGACTATTTTCTGATGCCCCTTGGCAGCTGCGACTTGAACAGCGCGTCCGCGATCAGCCTCAGTGATTGGAAAATTTAATAGGATCATCATTTTGATCACATGATTCTCACCCCTCGCAGCAGCTTCCTGGATGATGAGTCCTGGCAAGGCATCCGGCATGCCGCTTTTTTCTACGTAATGATGGATTAAACCATAGTTTTTCTTTTGTACAGCTAAGCTTATTTGATCGTATAATGAATTTTTTGCGGCAAGAATTTGTACTGCAGACCTTATTCGATCGGATGACTCATTAAAGCCAAGCTTTTGTGCAACCATAGTTATTCGATCGGATGACTCTTTTTCGAGAGTTTTACAATTATCCGAAAAAATCCACTCATGCATGAGCGCGCAGGCAAGTTCCTCTGGGCTGCTCTCTTGCATCCCCTTTGCAGCAGCTTCTTGAAAAGCTAATAATTGGAGGCGTTCGCAAAGGCCAACGTTTTTCAAAAATTCTTGAACAATCATCCCGCTGCCGTTTTGTGCTGCCCTCCGAACGCCTGCAAGAAGGTCGTCCGGTAAGATAAAATCCTTTCTTTCCTCTTTTAAAGCTGAAGAAGAGGGGGGAGTTTTTCTATAAGCATCACATGGACAAATATAAGGTATCCCATGTCCGCTTTTGAGGAATGTAGTAGGGCCTGTATAGATTCGAATTTCTTTCAAAATCCATTGAACAACATCCCCGTGATTTTTTGCAGCTGCGCTGCAAAGCGCTGATCCCAGATGGAGCGCAGTTTGGGAAATCGCCCTCTTCTTCATCTTTGATTTATATTTAAGGAGCCAAGTAAAAACCTCAAGATGGCCGCTTGCTGCAGCAGAAGGAACAATCTCCCTAAAGAAATCTAGCGGGGGCTCTTGCATTTGATATATTGCTTCTATGACTAATTTAAGATTGCCGCTTTTGACGGCTCCGCGCACCACCTCTGCTTTTTCATCCTCAGTCAGCTGTCTATTTTTAAACAACACCAGAACAGCTTGAATATGTCCGTATTTGGCAAGCTTTCGAAAAACTGCCCCAGACTCAGTTGAGGAGAGAGTGTGGATAAAGTTAGCCGCTTCATTTGCGCTTAATTCTTGTTGTGTTTTAAGGCAATCTTTTGTCTTGATGAGGGTCATTACACGCTCTCTGAGGGATTCAACACCAAATTCAGGTGCGACAGACTGTTTCTGAACGGCTGCCATTTGACGAGTTAATGGTACCATAAGAACTCCTCCTTGGATATGCGATCAAATTATATAGGCCTTCAAACATCTTAACAAATGATTATCACGTCCCCTGTGAAAAAAATTGACAACCCCATTAAAACCCTTCCCTGATAACATCAAGAAAAAACCGGGTGGAATATGAAACGAATAATATTTATTGCGGCATCTTTATGCGTCGCTTTTTTAGGTGCAGACGGCGCGTATGAGAAAATCCAGGATGAATGTACATTAAAAATTCTAACGCCCGATCTGGCAGAGAGAAAAACAGCTAAAATCAGGCTCTCCAACGGACTCGAAGCGTTTCTTATTTCCGATCCTGGCGTTCACCAGTCGTGCGCCGCGCTGGCAGTCGACGCCGGCTCCTGGCAGGATGCCGATGAGTATCCCGGAATGGCCCACTTTCTAGAGCACATGCTCTTCATGGGAACAAAGGCGTATCCAAACGAAGCGGAGTATAAGACCTACATCGCTGACCACGGCGGATCGATGAATGCTTATACAGCAACCGACAGAACCGTTTACGGCTTCTCCATCAACAACGAGTTCTTCCAAGGCGGCCTCGACCGGTTTTCACACTTTTTCATCGATCCTCTTTTCCTCCAGAATAGCGTCGGACGCGAACTAAAAAATATCGATCAGGAGCATGGAAAAAATCTCGATCACGACGGATGGCGCTCTTTCATGATCTTAAAAGAGACGGGCAACCCCAAGCATCCCAACGTCAAGTTTTCCACAGGCAATGCATCCACACTCTCAGGCATACCGCAGTCGGCCCTCAAACAGTGGTACGAAAGCCACTACTCAGCAAACCGGATGCATCTTGTGATCATCTCTCCGCTCTCTATCGACAAGCTTGTGCAGCTCACGACTGAGAAATTTACTCCGGTCATTAGCCGTGATCTTCAAAAAGCAGCGTATCCCCTCGACCTTCTCTCAGCGCAGCAAAAAGGGCACTGGCTCTACATCACCCCTGTCAAAGATCTGAAAACACTTTCCTTGATCTGGCAGCTTCCCCGCGAGATCGCCGTCGATCTAGAATCGCACACTCCATCGCTTGTTGCCTATGTTCTTGCAAATGGCACAGAAAACGGCCTATCCGAAGAGCTGAAGCGCGAAAAACTGATTGAAGGCCTATCGGTGTCGGTTGATCCCTATAGCAACGAGAGCCACCTCATGAGCATCGACTTCTCGCTGACTGAATATGGGATGAAACATCTTGAGACCATTGTCCAAAGAACTTTCCAGGCCGTAGCCCGGATTAAAGAGACAGGCATTCCCCGCTATATTTATGATGAGAATCAAAAACTTGCTGCAATGAGCTATGAATACCAATCGCGCGACGATGCATTTACCGTCGCCATGGAGATTGCCGGCGAGATGACAAAAGAGAAGCTGGAGACCTACCCTCAAAAACTCGTACTTGCTTCGCGCTATGACCCTGATCAAATCCAGGCTCTTTTAACATCACTCACGCCGCAGTCGTGCGTCTATCTCGTCTGTGCAGATCCCAAGCTGACAGGCGTCATGCCAACAAATAATGAAAAGTGGATGAACGCTTCCTACAGCTTTAAACACATTGAAGAGGGCAAACTCACCGCGTGGGCCTCCTCTGCCCCCCACGCAAGGGTCGATCTGCCTGCGCCCAATCCTTATTTCCCCGATTCGCTGGCGTTAATTCCGGTGCAAGATCCTTCAAAAACAGCTCCAACGGCTCTTGTCAATGACGATTTGGGACAGCTCTACTTCCTGCAGGATCAAAAATACCAGGTTCCAGAAACGACCGTGATCTTCACAATTAAAACACCCGAGATGGACGGCTCTGCAACATCTAAAGTGCTGTTCGATCTTTATTCACGCGCCCTCTCTGAAAAACTATGCACCACCCTGTTTTTTGCAAACCAGGCTGGACTTCATCTACACCTGTCTCAAAGCGATGATAATTATGTCATCACCTCTTCAGGCTATAGCGAAAAAACTCCCCTATTTCTAAATACACTCTTCTCTTCTTTGCACGAAGTGTCGCCGACCGCAGCTGAGTTCGATGTGTATAAGCAATCCCTTCTGTCGACCTATGACAACGCCTCAAAAGAAATCCCCTTGAAGCAGAGCTATCATCTCTTAAGCAGCGTACTGCTTAACAACAGTCCGACATCCAAAGCGCGCTACCTTGCTCTTCAAGAGCTTCCCTACGAAGATTTTTTAAAATTCGTCAGCTCTCTTTTCCAAAAAGCTTATGTCGAAGCGACCATCTACGGCAACCTGACCTCCACCGAAGCGCTCCAGATTTGGGGCGACTATAAAACCATCGTGGGTCCGGCCCCATTCCCAAAATCCGAACACTATAAAAAAGCTGTTTTGATCCCTTCGGACAAACAAGGCCCTTATATGATCGTTCAATCGACGGAAAGACAGGGCAACGGCGCCCTCCTTCTGATCCATGAAGGATCATTCTCAATGGAAAACCGGGCTGCTCAGCAAATCCTTTCAGCAGCGCTTGAAGATGATTTCTACGATACCCTCAGAACCAAACAACATACCGGTTATCTTGCCACCTCATGGGATTTGGAAGTTGAAGAGCAGCTCTTCCAACTCTTCGGCGTCCAGTCGATTTCCCATCAGCCGGCCGAACTCCTCGCGCGGTTTGATCTCTTCCTGGAAGAGTTCACGCGCGACATCAAAGAAAAAGTATCCGAAGTACGGTTTGACACTCTTAAATCAACCCTCATTAAAAACCTTGAAATGCCTCCCGAGAACCTCCCCGGCAAAGCAACGCAGCTCCACCACCTCGCGTTCACGAAAAAAGGAGATTTTGATTGGCTGCAAAAACGAATCGAAACCGTAGAATCTCTCACCTATCATACTTTTGTAAAGAGGGCGCAGACAGATCTCTCCCGCCAAAATCATCGAAGAATCGCTGTTCTTATGGAAGGCGTACTGCCGACCCAGAACCAGCTTCGATATGAACCGATCTCGCAAGAGCAAATCCGAGACACAGGGTCGTATATTTCAGCGAAATAGGTTTAATTTACGCCTTGTACCAGCCGCAGGTGACATAGTCGCCTGTGCGGCTCATATAAGTCACACCAAGCCCCTGGGAAGTTGCATCTTCAAGAAAATATTGAAGAATGATTAAAAGGTGCTCATAGACGACGCCGTCGAGGCCTTTAATAGTCTCCAGTAGGCTTTCACGATCATTGATGCGATGCAATTCAGAGAATGAAGATAAAGCTCCCCATTCGACTTTTTGTTCATCTGACAGATAAGGAGCTACAAAACCATGCAGATTCTCATCGCCTTTTTGAACAAAAAGAATCGAAGGTATTGAAAGGTTTTTGGGCATAAAAGTCACGGAACGAACAATCCTCTGGGGCGCACAAAGTGTATGAACGATGATGCGATTTTTCCAAAACTCTGCGTTCGCAGGGCTATTGTGTTCTGTATAATGGTCCCGAAGATCAACCAGCACATTTTCCTGTAGAGGCTCCGGCCTGCGACGAAGCTTGGGAAGCCTCGACTCACCTTCCATGCCGCACCCGGTACTATTTGAATTTTTTGGTTGAATGATACCGAAAACACTTACTGAAGAAATCTCAGTCGAATGAGAAGCTTTTGTTGACATTGGGGGACATCTTACTTAGAACATTATTTTAAAGAAAATAATTTTTGCAAAAGTGTCTCATTCTCAATGGATTGCGCTAAAGTTAATTATCTACACTAAGAACTTTTGTTAGCGACTTAAAGATTAAAAACACAGTTAAATTTAAAAAAACCAACACAACGTAAAAATTTATAATAAATAGAATCAAAAATTGACTGAATGAAAAAAATCGATTTTATGTCACAGCTTCATGTTATGGTAGACGGCGTCGACATCGTCAAGCCCTTCCAGCCACTCGATAAGATCGAGATTCGATTTTTGATCTTCCGGAGAGCACTCAATCCAATTCTTAGGGATATGCTGAAGTTCAGAAAGTTCGGGTTTGATTCCCATCTTTTCAATCGCTTCTTTGACCTGAAAAAGTTTATCGGGAGGTGTTGTGATCATAAAAAACTCGTCCTCGGATTCGAAATCATCGGCTCCGGCCTCTGACACAGTCATAAAAAGATCGTCTTCGTTTACACCCTGTTTAGGAACCTGGATCACCCCTTTGTGATCGAAATTAAAAGCAACGGCTCCTGGATTGGCCTGCGTGCCTCCGCGCTTGTTCAGCGCGATGCGGATATCGGACGAGGTGCGGTTTTTATTATCGGTCATGATCTCAACAATAAGGCCAACTCCCCCATAGCCGTACAGCTCATACGTGACATCGGTATACGCCGCTTGATCGCTGCTGCTGGCTTTTTTAATATTCCGCTCGATGTTGTCATTTGGCATGTTCGCTTCGCGCGCTTTTAGCACGGCAAGCTTGAGACGTGAATTGGATTTAGGATCAGGCCCGCCCAGTTTAACAGCAGTGATGATCTCTTTTGTCACACGGGAAAAAGCTTTGCCTTTGATCGCATCGGCTCTTCCTTTTCGATGCTTGATGTTAGCCCACTTACTATGACCTGCCATACGATTAGAGATCCTTTTGCATTAAAATTTTGCTCATATATTTGCCATTTTCCTTAAGAAAACGGGGATGTTTTCCAAACTCTTTGAAGCCCATACGTTCATAAAGCCGCTTTGCAGGATTGCCTTCGTACACTTCAAGATGCAGAAAATCGAGTTTAAATTTTTCTTTCGCCGCTTTCTCAAAATGTTCGATGAGCGCCTTTCCGATTCCGAGATTTCTATGATTTTCATCGACGATGATGGCAAATAGAGCATGGTGGGCAAACCGTTTGTACGGCTGCAAATAGAGCACTGCCATGCCCGCAGGTTTTCCATTATAATCAGCTGTAAAGGAGGCGCCCATCTTGGTATAGCCCATCCAGATTCTGACTGAATCATCGATCTCGCGCTGATCGCTCATCGGAAACCATCTGAGCACATCGGGCTTGATGATCCAGCTGTTCAGGATAGGAGCGTCGGATTCAACGGAGGGACGGATCTTTATCGAGGGGTTCATAGCGCCGCCTCCATGTAGATGCGGGCCAGTTTTTTTCCGTTTTTGACATACCCGTCTTGTCTAAAGATCTCCTCAAATCCCTGCTTTTTCAGCAGCGAGAGAATGGGGTTGCCTTCAAAAATTTCGATCGCGATCAGATCTAGCTGGAAATAGTTTTTTGCCAGATGTTTGAGGTTGCGGATGAGAGCCTCGCCGATCCCCTGTTTTTGCCATTTGGGATCGACAACAACCTTAAAGAGGGCTTGGTGGGCCACTTTACGGTAAGGCATCAAGAAAAGGGTTCCAATGGCGCAAGGAGCGTGATTCAGAGTCGCTGTCAGACTGCAGCTCCATCTGCAAAATCCGATCCAGCATTGGACGGCATCTTCGATCTCCTTTTCCGTCGACATCGGAAACCACTTGATGACATCAGGATGATTCACCCACTCGCGCAGATAGCCTATATCCGTAACGTAAGTGTAACGAATATCCAATCCTTCCATTAACCAAACTCCTTGAGGTAGGCAATGACGAACGCATCGATATCGCCGTCCATCACCGCTTGAATATTCCCCATTTCTACATCGGTGCGCGTATCTTTGACAAGCGTATACGGCTGGAACACATAGCTGCGGATCTGGCTTCCCCAGGCGATCTCTTTTTTCTCGCCGCCCATTTGATCGATCCTGGCCTTTCTTTCGGCAAACTCCTGCTCATACATTTTTGCCTTCAGCATCTTCATGCACGCTTCGCGGTTTTGGATCTGGCTTCTCTCTCGTTGGCACGACACGATGATGTTTGTAGGAATATGCGTCATGCGTACAGCAGAATCTGTTTTGTTGACGTGCTGGCCGCCGGCGCCCGATGCGCGGTAAGTGTCGACGCGGACATCTTCGGGGCGAATATCGATTTTAATATCGTCGCCCACTTCCGGCGAGACATCCACCGAAGCGAAACTGGTATGCCGCTTTGCATTGGAGTCAAACGGAGAGATCCGCACCAGGCGGTGAACCCCTTTCTCCGCTTTGCAGTAGCCGTAGGCAAAAGATCCTGAGATTTTAAACGTAATGCTTTTGATCCCTGCAACCTCTCCATCGACGGTATCGAGCGTCTCGACATCCCATCCTCTCCTGGAGGCCCATCTCTGGTACATCCGCGACAGCATGAGCGCCCAGTCGCACGCTTCCGTGCCTCCGGCGCCGGCGTTGATGCTCAGGTAACAATTTTTCGAATCCATCTCACCGGATAGCATGCGGCGGATTTCTAGTTCGGCGATTTTTTTTTCAACTTGGTCCAGCTCTTTGAGAAGATCGTCGACAAAACTCTGGTCTCCCGCGCCTTCGGCTTCGGGATAAAGCGATTCGACATTGGAGAACTTCTCCTTCACATCGTAGTACGGAAGGGTCCATTCTTTGAGCAAGTTTATTTCTGAAATAACTTTTTGAGCTTCGGACGGATCATCCCAGAAGGATGATGTCTCCATCAATCCCTGGAGCTGATCGATTCTTATTTGCTTTTGTTCGAGGTCAAAGATACCTCCACATGTGAAGCAGCCGGTTTTTAATGCTTGTCAGTCGATTTTGGATAAGTTCGTTCATTTAATTAATCCTTGCGAAGCCTCATTATGCCAAAAAAAAGCCGCCGATACAATAAAAACCTCACAGGTTCGTATTTACTTAAAGCTCAGTGAATTCTATAATACCCTACTTTTACATGCTTGGAGGACTCAATGAGTGATTTCCTGAATGGTATATGGACTAGGGGTGCGGACGCGGCCATTTGGTTACACCAATCGATTAAAGAAATTCCTACTGCAGGACGCACTTATGAACTTTTTACTGAAGAAGTTGCCATCCCTGTTTGGAATACAGCCTGTGATGTAAAAGAAGCGGCTATCCCTTTCTTTCAAAAAAGCTGGAATTACACCAAAGCCAAAGCCATTAAGCATCCTCGCTGGGCAAGTGCTTTTGGCGTCGCTCTTGCATTTGTTCTAATCCTCAGGTTAAAACGACATATTGAAGAAGAACGAAAGTTGCAGGAGAAATAGTTTAGTTAAAGCGCTGCTTGAGCTCGATCCTGCCGTCTTTAGAAATTTGGTAGTCCCATTGCCAGGAAGGTTTTTCTATTTTCTCGTAATGAAACTCGATGTTCCCGGCAGCTTCGCGCGCTGTGCATCTCATTCCGTGCGGAACTTCAATGAAATGATCCCCTTGCAACGTGATGTTTTCGGCATAAAACTCACTCATGCCGCGCAGCAGGATATGACAAACTTCCTGGCGGGCAATTTCATTCTTCCAGTAGACATTCGGGAGGTCATGATCGATCCCTTTGTTTGCAACAGTGACGTTTTTCAGGACGCACCGCCCCACTCTTTCAGAATAAACCAGAAGATTTTCTGCATCATGGTGCCCCATGATCGATTCTGCCTGGACAAGCAGGCTGCCGCCAACGATCAAGTTCTCAAAATCGATCTCGCTGATCTGAAGCTGTACTTCGCTGCCTGTATGGAGTTTGCCTCCCCGCCATTTCTGCCCGATCACCGAATAAAGAGGCCCCAGCGCAGGATGGTAAAGAGCAATAAATGAGGGTCCATTCTCAAAGAATTGAATCGGATCGCTGACAGGAGGAACCTGCACGTGGCATTGAGACGTCAAGACATCCCGCACGTTTTGAAGGATATCGAGGAAACATCCTTCAGGCGTCTCGAGCAAAGAAGAGCCGAGCGTAAACTCACGCTTCACCGCCGAGATTGTTTTGCGTCTATGATTATATGTCAGATATGTTTGAAGTACATCCCGGCTTCCCTCTTTTAGGGGCGCAGGGAATGTCTCTTCCATAAAGTCGGCCAGATTTTGCATCGTCGACTCAAGCCTTGCAGCCTCTTCATCTTTTTTAACACCATCGGCCGTGCGGTAGGTGATTTTTTTCATATTCACCAAAATGCCCGGAATCGGACACCGTTTCACGGCATCCAAAACGGCGCCTATATCGACAAACAAGATGTTTGTATTTGAAGGAAATTTGGAATAAGAGCTGCCAGGGCGCTCGGGAGTGTCATGAATTCCAAATTTCTTGAAGTCGCAGTATTCAATATTCGTCAGCGTATAGCTGTAGCCTTCATTGGACGGATTCTCGATGAGCACATTTACGCCCTCGGATGCTTTCACCTGTCTTGGACATGAAGCAAACCCAAACCTCTTATCGCCTTTGCAGCCAATCCCCGTAAATGCAAGCAGGCCGTCATCGGTATTTGCAACAGGGTTATTAACCTGCCGCACCAATGCTTTCCTTCTTCCAAGGCTATGCATCCAATTCAGAACGCCTTCTTCCTGGGCAAGCCGCCAAAGAACCCCATGCCCGCCGGGCTTCATCAAAAGCTGCTGCGGCCCCTGCAGACACCAACTTCCCTCGCGATTAATCGTCGGGACCAGCGGCTGGCAAAAAAGACGGAACATCTCGCGGGGACGCCCGAACCATCCCGCTTCCTGACAGATCTCCGTAATGTGCTCATGATTATTTTTCTCATGCGAAGTCATGATGGCAATAGGAGTCGTCGTCTGCTGTTTGTACAATTTGTAATGAAGATATTCACGCGACTGCAAATCGGCGACCAGCCCTTCAAGAAGCGTTTTGCCTAAGAATGGAAGCCTGGCAGCAGGAAGCGGCTGATTTGTTTTTTCATCATAAAGGCGCAGCCTGTCTGCCGCACCGCCGAGCGGATACATCTCAGCCATCTCAGGCAGCGTCCGAATCCCCTCTACCGCCCACTCCGAGCTTTTCTCCGCAATCGAAATGCCTTCAGGCGCCAGGTACCTGCTTTTAAAAACGCCTGCAGATTCTTTTGCGCTTAAAAGCTCGAGCATCCGCGCATGATATCCAATCAAGCCGCCGATCGAAGCATAAAACTGCTCCACCTTGCTCAATTGATCCAAGAGCGCTGTCACTTTTTTTAACTCGACTGTTGTAAGAAGCCTGTCACCCTGCCCTGCAGCGATCAAAGAGTAAAGCACAAGCTGGTGCGCCTCTTCCAGACTTTCCGTCAGAGAAGAGATCTCCGTCCTCCGGTTAAAAAATTCCTCTACCCGGGCATTTTGCCTTAAAAGATTTATTTTCCCATGAATAGATTTGCAGGCGGAAAGTTCTTGCGCAAGCGAGTAAAACATCTGACACTCATAGATACCCTATCCCAAGAAAAATGACAATATAAGATGATTTTTTTTGACTATAATACCCCAAGACGGTTACAAGAGTCATACGAGGATAAATAAAGACCCCTCAATAGTCCGTCAGTTCGAACAATCGAATTGATGACGAGCCAAAAACATATAAAGGAGTTGGAAATGGCAAAGAAACAATCCAAATTCATGCAACCAATGAAACTCAGCGAAGATCTCAAAGCGGTCGTAGGACCTGGACCTCTTCCACGCACAGAAGTAACAAAAAAACTTTGGGCTTACATTAAGACAAAGCGTTGCCAAGATCCAAAAAACAAACGCAACATCGTTGCTGACGCATTACTTTTAAAAGTTTTCGGCGGTAAAAAAACTGTTAACATGTTTGAAATGACAAAACTCGTCAACAAGCATCTTTCATAGTTTTATTTTGAGGAGCATGGTTTCCCTGTGCTCCTCTTCTCTTTTCTGATATAATATCTTCATGGATAGCTCTCATTTCAAATATAAACTACTTATCTCCTATGACGGCACCCGCTATGGCGGATGGCAGATCCAGCACAATTCCGTCTCCATCCAGGCCCTCATCGAAGACGCCCTCAAAATCGCTCTGCGGAAAGAAACACCCGTCGTCGCTTCCGGACGAACCGACGCCGGCGTCCATGCCAAGGGGCAAGTCGCCCATTTTGTAACTGACCCCGCCGTTGACCTCGGCCTTCTCCTCCGCTCCCTCAATGGCATACTCCCCGATGACATCCGCATACTCCGCGTTGAAATGGCAGATCCCAACTTTCACGCCAGATACTCTGCCGCCTCCAAAGAATACCACTACCATATCCATCTCGATTGGGCCCTCGATCCTTTCAAGCGGCTCTATGCCTACCACCATCCCTATCCTCTCGATATTCCCTTGATGCAGCAAGCGGCAAAAGCATTTATCGGCACCCACGATTTCACCTCATTTGCCAATGAAGCCTCCAAAGGAAGCGCAGCAAAAAATCCCGTCCGCACCCTCACGCGCCTTGACTTCATCCCCGAGCCCGGCGGCATGCGCCTTGAGTTTGAAGGCAACGGATTTCTCTACAAAATGGTGCGCAATATCACAGGCACTCTTCTCGACGTCGGCCGCAAAAAAATCTCCCCCTCGGCAATCCCTTCTCTCTTCGACAAAAAAGACCGCCGGCAAATGAGCTCCGCCGCTCCCCCGCAAGGCCTGTTTCTAATCAAAGTAAATTACTAGAAAAAAAACCGAAAGGCCCTAGCAAAGGCCCTAGTAAAGGCCCTAGTAGGCCAGGGTCAGACGAATAGTTTCTGAACGTCTGCAAACGAAGGAACATACAGTCTTCCCTCTGCGGGGGTCTGCAATTGAGGATGGGACGGCTGGCAGATAAGAACCGGCGTTGATACGCCTGCTTCTTGCAAAGAGACAAAGCCCCGCATGGAATCTTCAAACCCGATTACGCGGTCGCCTTCGGATTTAAGCTCGCGAAGAGCCGCTAAATACCCATCGGGCGCAGGTTTAGGCCTTTCATACGATTCTCTAGTGAACCAACGCGGAATCGTTTGCAAAGCAGGGATCTGTGATTTGATCGACTCAACTTGACGCAGCGTTGAATTGGTGACAACGCATCGTTTCTTGCTGTGCTCAGCCAGTTTTTTTAGAAGAGCCTCGACTCCGGGCAAAAGCGAAAGGCTTCCGCTACCTAGCAAAGCTTCATAATGCTTTTTCTTCTCAGCGTATAGAACATCCCAGGAGGCATCCTCGAACATTTGGGGAAACAGTCTTTGAAGCTCTTTGCGCACTGCAAAAGCGTCGGCATGGGCAAGCTCGAAGAATCGATTGATATCCCAAGGCAGCTTGCAGCCCCTTCCCTGGCAAAGCATCTGATAAGCTTTAAAATGAAGCTCTTCAGTGTCGACCAGAAGTCCATCAAAGTCGAACAGAAATAAGTCAAACTTGTCAGTCCAATCCATTATAAATACGTCGGGCACGCACGCGGGCACGGGCGCGAAGATCGAGGAAATGTTAGCCTTTCCTAATTTTCGTGCCCGAGCCCGTGCCCGCGTGCGTGCCCGTGCCCGATCCCCTTCTTCTATAAATTCTTGTTTCTAATGCTCTTGCTACTGTTTTTTGCCGATGACTGGACTCGAACCAGCACTCTATTGCTAGAAAAAGATTTTGAATCTATCGCGTCTACCAATTCCGCCACATCGGCACAGGTAGCCAGTATGTCTTAAAACCGATTTTAGTTCTGCTTAAAAAAACTATTGATCAGCTTCCCAGGGATAAGGCTCCCGGTCCCGATGGGTAGGGGTTTTTAGGGGGTATTGGCTCTCGTCATGGTTCCGATAGACGTATTCGCCCTTGGCATTCTGCTCCCGGAGCCTGTCCTGCTCCGATTTTTCATGCCCCGAGCACCCAAAAGAGATAAAAAGCAGAAAAAGTAGAAATCCCTTTTGCAAGTTAATAGAAATTTTTTTAATGTGCAGATAAAAGCAAAAGCCCATGACACCGAGCATACTACAGGTTCTCCTCCAAAGCGACGAAACTCTCTTGTTCTCTGAAGGACATATCACAATTGCGAAAAATAACCAATCAATACTCCAACTTCTGCGGGAGAAATCCTTTGATCTGGTGATTGTGGAAGATTTGGACCTCTTTGACAAGGTGAGGCAAGAATTCCCCCAAATCCCCGCAGTGGTCTCCCCGCCAATCGGATCGATCTCTCAAGCAGTCGAAGCCATGAGAAGAGGAGCGTTGGATTATATCGTGAGGCCGGTGACGACAGAGCACATCGAGAAGCTCCTGGCAAGACTGAAAGCCCCACTACCCAAAAAGCTCAAGCCCGCACTGACAAAGCACAACAAGTACGAAATCATCCTCTCCGAGAGCGTCGTGATGCAGAAGGTTCTCTCCGATATTGAAAAAATCGCCCAAAGCAGCGCCGCCGTCTTCATTTCAGGAGAGTCCGGCACAGGAAAAGAGGTGATCGCCCACGCCGTCCATTATCAATCCCCCCGCGCAAACCGCCCATTTGTCAAGGTCAACTGCGCCGCTGTCCCGGAGTCATTGATTGAATCGGAGTTCTTCGGCCATGAAAAGGGATCGTTCACGGGAGCGCATGATCAACGGATCGGCCGTTTTGAGCTGGCGCATCAGGGCACGCTCCTACTTGATGAGGTGTCTGAAATCCCGCTCTCCCTCCAGGCCAAGCTTCTACGCGTTGTCCAAGAGCAGGAATTTGAAAGAGTCGGCGGCTCCAAACCAATCCATGTCGACGTAAGGATCGTTGCCACATCCAACCGCAACATGAAAGAAATGGTCGATCAAAAACTGTTCCGCGAAGATCTTTTCTTCCGGCTGAATGTGATTCCGATCCAGCTTCCGCCTCTGCGCGAAAGAAAAGATGACATCCTGGCCCTTGCGAGCTACTTCCTCGAGAGATTCTGCGAAGAAAACCAGAAACGAAAAAAGCAACTCTCCCCCGCTGCGCAAATCTGCCTGCTCGACTATCCATGGCCCGGCAACATCCGCGAGCTTGCCAACACCATTGAGCGCGCCGTTGTGATGCATACCGGTGATATCTTAGAGATCCCGCATCTTAATCTCGATCCAGCTGCACCTGCTCTCCTGACATTACCCATCTCCAACGAACTGACGCTCGCTGAAGTTGAAAAGGAGCACATCCTGGAAACACTTTCCCGCTTCAATCACAACCGCTCGCGCGCAGCCGCAGCGCTCGGCATCAATGTCCGTACGCTTCGCAACAAGCTGAACCAATATCGTTTGAACTAAATTCCTGCCTGTTCAATAATTCCCGTCATGAAATACACCAAAACGCTTTTTCTCATGGCTATAGCTTTCGCAGGAGCCCTGCAAGCAGCCAATTCGCTCAGCTTCGATGTTGAGAACAATCCTCGCTATCATGTCGAGATCACGCTTCCCGAGCAATACATTCTTACCTTAGATGAAGATAAGGAGGATATAGAGATCCGCAAAATTGATGACACCGTAATGGGAAGTATTGGTTTTAACCTCTGCGAGCCAGATGCGGTTTGTACATTCGAATGGCCGAAAATTTTTGATGCAACTCCACCCGATCATTTTTCAATTCCAAAGCTTCCCAATGCAGCTCTGGATAAATCTTTGACTATGTCTGCTGTAAACAATCCTTCTTTGGTAACCTCGATAGTTCTACTCAAAGGTGAGAGCTATGGATGTACGATTAATTTGATCTGCAATAGCGGTTTGAAAGATCTGGAAGAAGTTTCTCAGCTCATTGCAGATGGATTGAAGCTGACTGTTTCAGAAAAATAAAGTTGGGCATCCTTTTCTATGAATATATCCCTTAATGTTAAAATTAGCTTGTTGCGTCTTTTCCCGTATGTTTTAATGCCACTTCTTGGCCTACTTACTCAAGTATGTCCTGCGAAGTGGCATTAAAACATACGGGAAAATACATCAAAAATCTTAATTTTTATATTAAGGGATATATTCATGCTTGCAGTACCTTCAGTTAAAGAATTTCGCATTTTAGCAGATAACCTCGAACAATTACGAAAATTCAACGATGATGATATTGTGCTTGCGCCTGAAAATCGCGGGATGAGTAAAGCACTTGAAGCCAGAAGGGATCTCTCCCTTTTAATTGAAAATACAAGGCTTGCTTACCAATGCAGCCTCCAAATACCCGAAGACAAAATTGATGAAGCCCTACGACAAAGACTCGATTATATTTTTCATACTCATCTGTCTATCAAACAAAAAAAGGAATATGAAATCTCTGAATTTCGGTCGGGTGTCAGACATCTAATCAATGCTTTGCCTATTGCAAAATGGCTGCCAAGATTGGAGTACTTTATACCTGGGTACGCACAGATAACAAGAGAATCCCCTGATGCTAGAATTTGTTTCCACGGAGCCTTTCCTTATGCAGCTGATACAAGATATCAACCTACTCTTGAGATTGATGGCGAAACACTTAATCCTGAAAAATCAACCATTGAGACACTTTATTTCAAAGTACCGTTTAAATTGCTGAATGACCGGTGTAATTATGTTCCTGGCAAGCTCAGGGTGCCTTTTGAGACGGGCTGGTTTGGAAGGTACAGCCCCAACATTGAAACAGCTATTTTTAATGTTTGGCTGGCTGTATTTCCGTTATCTCCGGGCAAGTTCACAATTCATTTTACTACCGGAAAAGATGAGACTGAGCAGAAAAGGGAATTTCCAATGTTTTGGGATTCTAAACAAGTGATCCACTTATGGTCAGATGAAAAAGTAACAAAATGCACCTTTGAGCCGTTTGATGAGCCCCAGTCTGTCATTGCAGGAAGAACTATTAAACATCCTTACCTGGAGGCAACGTATCTCCTTGATAATTCCTGCCGCATAAAGACACCCTATTGGGGATTGGATGGGGCTCAGGAATAATCCCAAAATATGCATGCAGTAACTTCAGCCAATACAATCTCCATTTTAGCAGATAAAATCGAAGAATTACAGACTTACAAGCATTTGATTATAAGCGACTTGCGTTTTGCATAAAGATTATTTTACATCTCTTGATTTAAAGTAAAATTTAAATTATAATTATACAGATAATCAAGGAGTTAATTATGGCTTTAGTAAGTGCTGTTGGCAAGATATCTAACATCGATTCTTCTAATCTTTTAGATGCCCCGGCTGATTCTTTAAATGTAAAAGGCATTGAAAATGTTCTAAAGATGAATAAACATTCGGTTTCGCAAATGAAGTCGCTTTTAACATTAGGGATTCGTTCGATACAGGTGCTTGATATGTCTTTCTCTCCTAAATTTTATGAGACTATGATTCTTTTTGTAGGAACGGTTCTGATGGCATGTTCGAAGTTGAAGTCTTTTAAAAGCAAGGAGACCGTCTTTTCTAAAGCGACCAAAATAGGCGGATCTTTTTTGGACTCCTTAAAAGGCATTCTAACAATGCATCAGTTGATGAAAGGCATCGTCAATTTAGCTACGAAACGTAAACTTCCCCTTAAAGAGATCTCAATTGCGGGAGCGATGATTATGGTCAAGCACCTGGCAAATCGAAACTCAAAGTAAGTTTAGATATTCTTCGGTCACCTCTTGGAGAAACTTCCACTTGTGGCGGCTGAAGGGCGTGGCTATGTTCAAAAGATAGACGCGCTCTAATGCGTCCAGGGCCGGGCGCAGCGTGTGCTGGTAAGCTTTTTCATGGAGCAGCTCTTCCTGATAGAGAATCGCTTTTCCGCTCTCTTCTTTCTCTTGCTGCAAGGCTTTTGAAAATTCCAGGCATCTTTCAAAACTTTGGCGAAACCCATCCAATGTTTTATTCAGGTGAAAGTGTGTGACGGGCACAGGGTGCGAGTCGATGATCGTTTTTAAATCGATGGGCATCGGCGAAAAGTCCATTTCACTCAAAGGCTTGTAGGGAATGGAAGGAAACCCAAGCCCTTTTCCTGTCGCATTGAGGAAAGTGATTTCAGGATAGTGTTTGACATAGGCATCTATTGTTTGCTGCTCCATCACCCATTTGATGAGAGTTGGCACACGTTTTCCTTGCGCTCCTTTCCGGTAGATGAGCTGCTCGCCGGCGTGCGTTACTTGCTTTTGGAGCGCGGCATGCACCGGAACGCCTTTGGCATAATGATCTGCGCCGGAGTATGCCAGATCCACACCGGCAAGAATAATCGGAGAGCAGCCCCAGAAACAGGCAAGCGATAGAGCCAGTGTTGTGACGGAGAGCGCTTCACGCCCCAGGTCCATTCCGATGTCGGCACCCAGCAGTCCGAGTTCTTCTTCTATGGCTTTCTCAAGCGGGCTTACAGTAGGAGAGCTGAGGTACCCAAACGGTCCGTCGAAAAGCTCAAACACTTCGGGATAAAGTCTGTTGCCGTAGATGAGAGGAAGATCTCTAAAAGTGCATCCTTTGAGGCATTCTTTTTCACGGACGTTGGGATCAATTGCAATGCCGACGCTGGGTTTCAGGTTGAAATAGGAAAGAGACGAGAGGGCTGATCCGCAGCCAATGATGAGCGCTTTATCCTGGATTTTTCTCAACTCCTCTATCACTCCGCCAAGAGAAGGGCCGGCTCCGCAAATGACGGCCGGTTTTCCTTTAAATGCATCTTTTGTGCGGTTTACATAAAAACTCTGGGGCAGTTTTTTCAAGTTTGTCAATATATTGCGATGCAAAAGATGGCCGGAGAGGCACTCGGAGGTGAGCGAGTTCCATAAAACCGTTTTACGCAAGAGGGCCAGCTTAATGGAGTGGAACAGGGCCGTTTTTTTCTTCAGCGTCGTGACAGCGATACGATCGGAAGAAAACTGCTTGGCGCACAGCTCCAGCACCCAATCTTTCGGTTCATAAAGAAACTTTAGATGGACTTGCGGATGCTTCAGCGTCTTTTTTCCCCAGGGAAGCGCCGCGAGACGGTGCAGAGCATAAAGATCGTCTTCTAAAAAAATCAGCTGCCTTCCCGAGACGGCTTCAAGCCACTCTTCCAATTCTAAAAAAGGATAGCCGTCACAGAGTCCGTAAACATAGACAATATCGAGATTTTCAAGAGGGAGGTTTAACTCTTTAAGCTGGGGCGCCTCATCCAGATGAACCGGCGGAAAGTGGGAAAGCTGCAGCTGAAACTCTAAATCAGGGTATCTCTCAAGCATAGAACCCGTCTGCAAGAGTTTTTAAAAAAAGGATGCGGTGGATGGCAAGAGAGTCGGGATCGCTCTCCATCTGCCGTTTGAGCACCACTTCCCAGTGGCACCAAATAGGATCTAATATTTTTTGGACAGCCATCTGCTGATCTATTTCATTCATGATTTTGACGCAGGCTGCATCACGCGAGGGAAGATTTGGGAAAATCGATTGGAAATGGGCAAGAAATTGATCAACTAAGGTGCGGCACTTTGCAAAGCTTGCGCCGATCTCATTCCAAATTTCTTTTCCCGAGATTTGTTTGCCATCCGCAGAGAAAGAAACTGTCTCATGACCGATGCACTCTTCGATCTTAGCTGTGGGGATAGACGGCATGAGCGGGTTCAGTTTTGAAAACAGCCCCCATGTTTGCTCGGGATGCTCCTCTGTAAAGCGGCTGAGCCATTCAGCGGCCAGGAGCCAGTCAGGTCTTGTCTGAAATGTGTCTTGAGGAGGAGTGACACCCTCCGCATACATAGCGCCGGAGGAAGCTGCAAAATCAACGCCTGCAAAATAGATGTTTTTGCAGCCAAACTCAACAGCCAAAGCGGTCCCGCGTGTGACGGCCGTCCATCCTCCGTCGGTCGAAGATTCCAGTCCTAATTTTTCTTCGATGTAGCGCTCCAGCGCAAATTCACCGGATCCTGCCATTAAAAAGCGGGGGCCTTTCATTTGAGAGACAACTTCATGGCTGGTGCGGAGCTGATAAAAAAGAGGAGTCGAACTTTTAGAAAATTTATGGTAGGGATCTGCGTCAACATGAACGGTCAGGTGCGGCTCGATCCCTGCAGATAAAAGCGCTTGCATCCCGGCCCCGCATCCGAGAATCAAGAACTTATCCCGATGCTGCTTTAAAAATGGGATGATCTCTTTGAGCGACGGACCGGCTCCGCAGATAATTGCAGGGTAATTGGCAAACTTCCCAAAACAGTCCGCTGCAAGAAAAGTGGGCTGCTGGAGGTTTGAGCGAAAATTGGTCAAGAGTTGAACTCCCTGATCTGCATAATCGGACGCTCTATAATGAACTTCTGTTTGGACTTTAGCCAGGCGCTGCAGGGCAGGATGCGACGGATCGTCATACACAAACGGAAGATAGATCAGCTGCGCTGCAATCTGCTGATACGACAGCTCATGATCCTGGGGTGTGAAAATGCGAGCATGGGACTTAAGCGCCTGCTCGCCCATCCACACGAGATAACGATCAGGCTTTGCATCGACCCACTCTATTAGGGTTTTTTCTTCGCCTTTAGCTGCGCAGAGCACTTCACCCATGGAGCGCCTCCAGAAGTTCAAAATATGTTGGAAGCCATGAGATTTTTTTAGGATAGAACCGGATCTCATTCAGATTGACGATGGCGACAAAAGGAGCTTTCACATAGTGGTTGTAGCTGACCGCCTGATCAAGCGCATCTTGAGTCAACTCCGCCTCTTTGCATTCAATGAGGAGAAGTGGTTTCATTGTTTTCATATAAGCTAAGAGATCAATCCGTCTATTCGGGAGCACGCTTTTTTCTTCGATTAAGTGAGGCAGCGCCTTTAATTCTTTTTCCACGGCAATCAGTTCCCGTGGAAATTTGAGCTGTCCGATCATACGCTGGATCCATGTTTGGCGCACAACCTCTTCAGGCGTGGCTGCCACCCAAACTTGCCGGAGCGGATCAAAGACTTCTTTCATTCAGGAAGGATCAAACCGTAGTGTCCATCTTTGCGACGGTAGATCACTTTGAGTTTCTGATCTTCTTCGCAGCGGAAAAGCATAAAACCGTCGTCAGAAAGCTCCATTTTCATGATCGCTTCTTCCGTCGTCAACACCTTCATGGGACGGCTATCCGTTCCAATGATAGTAGGCGCCTGATACTCTTCCATCTCATGCGCGGCATTTTCAATTTCAATCGCTTCATTGATAAAATCGACATCTGTGAAAGGACGCTTTAATACATTGATTTGCATGTCGACAACTTTGCGCGCTTTGTGATGGTGATCTTGAATGCGGCTCTTCCAGCGTCTGATTTTGGCTTGCAGTTTTTCGATCGCTTTATCAATCGATGCATACATATCGGTACTGCTTGCAGAGACTTTAACTCGGAAATGATCGAGGTGCAGCAGGATGATAACCGATTGTTCCATCTTTTGAACGTCCATCGTCACATGGATGTCCATGATATGGTTGTGGAACCTTTCGATCTTGGAGAGTTTTTCAAGCGCATGATCTTTCATGGAGTCGGTCACAAAAACGTTCCGCCCCAAAATATTAATGCGCAATCCCAGCGCCTCTTCCTGTTCTGTAAATTTTGCCTTGTCAACCATGCCGAGCTCCTTTTAGGGGTCAAGCCGTCATTATACGAAGCGCAGTGATTTTTGTATTTCTTTATTGCCTAGTTGGCCGCAGGCGGCCATGATGCCGCGCCCCTTGTGATGCCTCAAATTGACTTGGTAATTTTTTTCTCGAAGCGTTTGAAAAAAAGCGTTTTGTTTGTCCATTTCCGGAGGAGCATATCTCGTTCGCCTTTGAGAATTGTACGGAATGAGGTTCACCTTGACGGGCAGCCCCTTGAGATACTCGGCAAGCATCTCTGCATGCTCTTTGGTGTCATTCAAATCTTTCAAAAGCACGTATTCAACTAAAATTTCGCGCTTTCCATTTTGTACGTATCGGTATAAAGCCTCTTTGAGCTCGCTCATCGACCATTTGCGACCCACCGGCATAATTTTTGTTCGGATGAGATCGCCAGGAGCATTGATCGAAACCGCCAGATGAATCGCAGGATCGGCCTCCACCGTAAATCTGTCGAGAGCGTCGACTACCCCGCTTGTCGACACGGTGATATGGCGCGGCCCGAGGCCAAAACCATTCGGATCCGTCATCACCTTGATCGATTTCATCACAGCGTCATAGTTATCAAACGGCTCGCCCATCCCCATGAAAACAACATTCCGGATCGGTTTTTTCAAAACATGCCGCGCGATAAAAAGCTGCTGGGTGATCTCTTCAACTTTAAGAGAGCGGATAAGGCCCATCCTCCCCGTCTCGCAAAAAGCGCATCCCATTTTGCACCCGACCTGCGAAGAAACACATAGGGTAAGTCCTGCTTTCATTGGAATGACAACCGATTCCGTTTCAAGGCCGTCCTGCAGCCTGATCAAAAATTTGATGACATCGCCCTCTTCTAAGACTTTTGATACAGGATCGATCTCTTTTGATATCTGCGAAATCATTTTTTCAACGAGCGGCAGCGCTTGCGGCTCCGCCCATGAAAGATCATCTAGATGCCCTTTGCGCATCCATTCTTGATACAGACGCGCGCCGTGGCGCCTGCCCTTTCCAAAGCAAGAAGCCATTTGATCTGTGAACTCAGATTGCGTCAATGAAAGTAAAGACATCGCACCGAACAGGACTTGAACCTGTAACCACCCGGTTCGAAGCCGGGTACTCTATCCGATTGAGCTATCGGTGCAAAACATAAAGAGGGTAGCATAGGGGTATGAGTGAAATCAAGACAGAAGGGATCATTTTAAAAATGGTGCCCTACAAAGATCACCATCGGATCATGCAAATCCTCACGCCGGACAGCGGCATCTTGAGCCTCATGGCCAAGGGCGTCTCTAAACCCAAGCTGCAATCGCTGCTCTCCCCATTAACGCAGCTGGAAGTCGTCTACCGCAAGAAAGGATCCGACCTGTGTTTTTTCAAAGAAGGTTTTGTTATTGAGCATCACCATTTTTTAAGAGAGCGGTGGGATCTTTTAGAATCGGCAGGCAAAATCGCCGGCGCGGTGCTCAGGTCGCAGTTTCCGGAGAAGGCCGCCCCTGATCTCTACCGCCTTCTGATCGCCTGCCTCAAACAGCTTCCCCATTTTAAAGAGCCGGCGACCCTCATCACCCTCTTCTACCTCAAACTTCTCAGCCATGAAGGAGTGATCTCGTGGGATCAGCGAGATCTTTTTCCTCTCTCTTGCTCCCTCTCTACCTGGAGTGAATTAAAAAATTTAGCTCACGCCAAATCATTTCGCACGTACCATGATCATAAGGGCCTTGGAGCGATCGCTTTAGAATTAGAAAAGATATTGAAGATTTTACTGTAGTTTTTTTGCGCTTTTATTAAAGCAATTACAATGATAAAATATCACGCAATAACTAGGAAATTAATATGTCTACAACCTATTGTTGCGTTTTATCAAAAGACCCTTCTTTTAACTTAACTCAATATGAAGAAACGAGCGGCGGGCCGCAACTTCTGCAATTGCCTGTAGAGCTCATTGCCAAAATAGGACGCTTGGTGGCTAAAGGCCCCACTGGCGACGTAGATGCGAGCCGATGGGGCTCTGTTTGTGTATGGACACATCAACTTTGGCATCAAGAACGGGAGGAGTCCCAAGCTCTGGAAACAATCTGGAAAAAAATGCCTCAGTGGTGTTGTTTTGTTGAACATATTGAACACGATGGGTATGGAGGAAGTTGGGGTGGCGGCAGACCAACTAAAGCAAGAGAAATCAGATGTTGGTTTGAAGACCATAGATATAATTACCAAAGGGCAAAAGTCGATGAACTTTACCTTTCGAATCTTAATTTAGAAGTGCTTCCACCTGAAATGGCAGCATTGACTCAGCTCAGCTATATTGATTTAAGTGGCAATAACTTCTCACGCGTTCCCAGAGTTTTAGGAGCTTGCCCTAATCTAACTCGGATCATTCTTAACAATAATAAAATAACAGAAATACCAGAGTGGCTGACAAAGAAATGCCCTCAACTTTGGAATGTTGAGCTTCTCAACAACCCAGTATCAGGCAAGCCTGAATACGCCAATTATTCTAGTGATATTTTTGTTTTGCAATAAGAAATGCGAGAGGTGGGACTCGAACCCACACAAGTTGCCTCACTACCACCTCAAAGTAGCGCGTCTGCCAATTCCGCCACTCCCGCATATAAGAGGGCTTGATCTTACTGAACTCGTATAAAGAAATCAAGTTTCATCCCTTTTTTTGTTCATTAGAAAAATAATCATTTTCTTAAAATTCACTTTCACTGAGCTTGCAAAAAGTGACAGAATTGTCACTTTTTGCTTCTTACAAAGGATGTTTAGCTGTATGTCGCTAATATTAAATAATTTGTTTTACAATATGTCAAGTCAGTTCGCTTCCTTCCCTTTTTAAAGGCCATCAGCTATAGTCACGAACATGCGTTGTACCACCTATTGTACCGCCGCCGCGTACGATCTCACCCGCCTCTTTCAATCGCTGCAGAAGTTTGGCTCCGCCCAGCTTTTTCGGGATTGCATCCATCTTTTGCTGAAGGAAGACCGTAAGCCCAAGGGCGATATTTTTTATCTATCCTACGGATGCGTCGTGCTTTGGGGATTCACTGAAGAAGAAGAGCTGGCGATCCTGGGATCTTTAAAAGAGTTTGAAAAAGACCCTAGCCTTAAACCCGAGATGGATGAGTTCACGTATGTTTATGATGAGAACATGCGGATTGAAGAAGATGAGATCTCGCTGCCGACAAAAAACACTCTGACAAAGCTTGCCATTTCATACGGCCTTGCCCAATCGGTGAAACTGACGACATTTGAAGAGACGATTCAAAAAACGATCGATAACACCAAACACCTTCCCGAAGATCTGGCGACGAAAGGAAAAATTTCAATGTCGAGGAAGGGAATATCCCGAAAGATGGGCGAGCTGTTCATCGAAAGAAACTTCGTCAACCTGCATTCGGAGATTTTGGATACGCCGGAGTTTTTCTGGAACTATCCCGAACTGGAGCCGTTCTACCGCCGCACGACCCATTATCTGGATACCAACAAGCGGGTTGAAGTGCTCAACAAACGCCTCGGCGTTGTTCACGAACTTTTTGAAATCTTAAGCAGCGAGCTCAACCATCAACACTCTTCAAGGCTCGAGTGGACGATCATTATCCTGATCTTTATCGAGATTTGCATCGTCGTCCTGAAAGAACTGTTCCACATTATATGATCAAAATTATCTTGATTGGAGTGATCAAACTCTACCAATGGACCATCGGTCCTGTGATTGGAGAGACCTGCAGATTTTATCCATCTTGTTCGCACTATGGCGTTGAGGCGCTCAAAAAACATGGCGCGCTCAAGGGATCTTGGCTTACGCTTAAGCGGATCTGCCGGTGCCACCCTTGGAATCCGGGCGGGATTGATCCTGTGGAATAATCAGCGTTTTCCCTTCGCGCAATTTATCGGACTCCAATTTATTCGCTTTTCTGAGCGCCTCGACCGACACCTTATATTTGCGCGCGATCTTCCACAGATTTTCACCTTGGGCGATCGTATGCCTCACCTCTTCTTTTTTCGCAGGAACTGCAACAGGTACGGTAGTAGGAACTGGAGTAGGAGCCGCTGCTTGCGGAGGAAGCGGAATCCCTGCAAATGTCGCAAGTGTCATGCGGTGATCATACGGGTCCGGCATCGGAAGCTGTGCGAAAGCATAAAGCTGCTCGGCGGCTTTTCTCCACACGATATCCGACCGGGAGGATGTGATCAGCTCTTTTAATAAATCTTTGAGCTGAGTCGACGGCTCCTTGAAAAGATCGATAAAGGCAATCAGATCGCGGTCATCAAGACGTTTTAAAATAAATTCACGATCCCACTGGAGCAAAATTTTTGCAGCCAGCGTCGAACGGAATTTAACATAGCTAACAAGCAATTTCTTTAACCGGTCGGGAGTCAGATCCAGCGCCAGGTTCTGCTCCTCCGTAAATTGATGAAGCGTCTTCCAGTCGCCTTGCGCGATCATCTCGATCAAAAATTCTCTGGGAAGATTGACGCCGGTCCTTTGACAAAGAGTGAAGATCGAATTAAATTCAGGCGTTAAATAAAAAGCTTCCAGCAATGTAGGGTCGCGAGGAGCCGTAGAATGTTGCAGCTCATAAAAAAGCCCCAGCGCCGTAAACGGAAATTTTTCAGTCTGGATAAACCTTTGAATTGCAGAAAATTGATCTTCGGTCAGGCCCGGATAAAGAATTAAATTAATTTCTTCAGGCCCTTCTTTGCGGGCAAGCGCAACTCCCCGCTTTTGAATGGAAGATCCTTGCAGCGCCCGCTCAATATCAAATCCATGGAACGCCACTAAGCTGGCAAGCGCCAAATCTCTTTTTTTATACCCCTCTTCAACAAGGTCGGCATTCTCGAGCTGCCCGACAAGCTCGCCCCATGACAGGGTGGAAAATTGGCTTAAAATTTCTTGATTGGTCGCTTGGATGACCTGCGTTGTAGTGACCGGCCTCAGATCAAAAGAAATTGTTTCCGGCCTGTCTCTTAAGACCAGATAAACAAGCGACGAGAGAAGTCCAATGTTAATTGCACCGCTCCAAATCAGGAGCTGCGTAAGAAAGCGGCTTTTTTTCTCCCACTGAGGTTGCATCGGCGTGTTCAATGTGATATCCTTCTTCAGATCATATCTTATAGCTGGAAGGATGGTTAAATGAAAGTCCCTTTGTCATGGTTAAAGCAGTTTCTGCCTCTCACACAAACACCAAATGAGATCGCGCAGCATCTTACAAATCTTGGAATCGAAGTCGAAGCCATCACCGGCGCCGAAGCGACATTTACCGGCATCGTCGTCGGAAAAGTGCTTGCGGCAGAGAAACATCCCAACGCCGACCGGCTCAGAGTTGCGCGCGTCACCGACGGATCGCAGGAATATCAAGTGGTGTGCGGCGCGCCGAATTGCCGCGAAGGGATTATTGTCGCTTTTGCCAGAGAAGGCGCAGAGCTGACCGATGCCGACGGAAAAAAATGGAAAATTAAAAAAAGCAAAATCCGCGACGTTGAATCAAATGGAATGCTCTGCTCCGCTAAAGAACTAAAACTGTCTGAAGAGGGCGAGGGAATCATCGAATTGAATGCCGACGCTCCTCTCGGCATCGATATCACCGGCATTGTCCTGGACCCCGTCTTTGACCTTTCACTGACTCCGAATTTGGGCCACTGCCAAAGCATTCTCGGGATTGCGCGTGAGCTTGCTGCATCTTTTAAGCTCAAGCTCCATGCCCACGAACCTAAAATCACTGCAGACGGCTCCGATAAAATGGATGTCGTCATTGAAAATCCTGCCGCATGTCCGCGCTTCACCTGCCGCATCATGAAAGGAATCAAAGTGGGACCCTCGCCCGCTTGGATGCAACAAAGACTTATCCAATGCGGCCTGCGCCCGATCAGCAATGTAGTCGACGTCTCCAACTATGTCATGCTTGAAATGGGTCATCCTCTTCACATTTTTGATCTCGACCAGATCGCAGGATCTAAAATTATTATTAAACCTGCTGAGGCTCCCCTCAAATTTGAGACGCTTGACCATCAGATCCGAAATGTTCCTGCAGAAACACTCCTCGTCTGCGATCAGGATAAGCCGCTGGCACTTGCAGGAATCATGGGAGGCCTTGCTTCTTCTGCCACTGAAAAAACCCAGAACATCTTAATCGAAGCTGCCGTCTTCGCACCTGCAACAATTAGACGGACCAGCAGACTGCTTGACCTCAAGACCGATGCCTCGTCCCGGTTTGACCGCGGCGTCGATATTGAGGCTCCTTTCAAAGCCGCTGCAAGAGCTGCCGAGCTCATCAAAGAAATGGCAGGCGGCAGCAACCATCCCGGCGTTGATGCATATCCAACCCCTTCCAAACCAAGAACTATTCTGCTGCGTCCTGCCCGCGCCGAAGCGCTTATTGGAATTATCCTAAGCGTCGGCGAGATGATCGATCTGCTGAAACGATTAGACATGCATGTCGTCCAGGATAAGGAAGGACTGCAAGTCACCGTCCCAACATATCGAAATGATTTGAACATCGAAGAAGATCTCATCGAAGAAATCGCCCGCCTCTACGGCTACAACCATATTCCGCGAGGAAATCCATCCTACTCCGCAGGATCTCTCCCCGACTCGCCAATATATACGCTTGAAGTCGAGACCCGCTCCATCCTTTTGCGCGAAGGGCTGCAAGAGTGCATCACCTGCGATCTCATCAGCCCGCATGAAAACTCGCTCACACAGGAAAAAGAGCTCCCTGAGTCTGCGACACTGCGCGTCCTTCATCCGCGCTCGCTGGATCAATCGGTGCTGCGCACCTCGATGCTGCCCGGTCTGATCAAAGCCGCCCAGCACAATTTCAACTTCAGCCAAACCGATCTTGCGCTCTTTGAAATTGGACGGATCCATTATAAAGAAGGAGATCAAATTGAAGAGCCCAGCTGCGCTGCAATTCTTTTGAACGGCCTTTCAAGACACCCTCACTTTGACCGCAAGCCCAGCACTTTTGATTTCTTTGATCTGAAAGGAATGGTAGAAAACCTCTGCTTCCACCTCCACCTTAAAAATGTTGAGTTCCATCCTTCCAACCTCCACACACTGCATCCGTGGCGGCAAGCGCAAATAAAAATCCACGATACCGTTATCGGCGTATTCGGTGAAATCCATCCTGAACTGATTCTTAAAACAAATCTGCACGGACGGCTGCTTTTTGCGGAACTGAACTTGAATGACATCCTCGGACTCAAAAAACGGGATGTGAAATTCCAATCGCTGGCAACCTACCCGGCATCCACACGTGATTGGACCCTCACACTCTCTAATAACATTCCTTATTCAAAAATCTCATCGCTGGTCCGATCGGCCAAATCTCCGCACCTGGAGTCATTTGAAATGATCGATTCTTTCACAAGCAAAGAGCTCGGAACAGGCAGAAAAAATGTCACCTTCCGCTTTGTGTATCGTGATCGGCATCAAACAATTGCATACGAAACTGTCGAAGAAGAGCACCGCGCTCTTACACATTCTGTAGCGGAAAAGGTCGCCAATCTAATATGATGGGAATCAATGAAGGAAGGTTTTTCATGCGACGTTTTGTAATACCCTTATTAGGATGCATCACTTTATTTTTGGCAAGCTGCCAGAAAAACAACCAAGACAATAATGTTGTTACACAACGTTATATTCACAAATACGGATATGCAGTTACCAAAGACGAATTTGAAGAGCGCAAATATCCGGGACAGATTGTTACCGTTCTAAAGACCGGCGTCACGATCACAGCGACTTACGAAGGCGGCCTTCTAAATGGCCCGACGACCCACACATTCCCGCATAGCCAAACAGTTGAAACATATTTCCTCTACAATCAAGGAAATCTCGTAAAACAAATTGTTTATGACATTCATGCAATGCCCCTGCGCGAGGAAGTGCAACTCTCTCGTACCCGTTTTGCTTCCACAAAATGGTATAGCGATGGAACACCGATGGCAACTGAAGAATATGCAGGCTCAGAATTAGTTGAAGGACAATATTTCACACGTCAAAATGATGTAGAATCCCGCGTTGAAAAAGGACGAGGACTCCGCTCCATTCGAGACATCCAGGGCATTCTTCTTGCAAAAGAAGAAATCAATCAAGGATTCATCGTCAAACGCGATACATTCTATGCAAACGGATCGCCCGAGAGCTCAGCTCACTATATCCAAGGCGTCCTGCATGGAGAGAAAAAGAGCTTCTCTGAAAATGGCGAGCCTCTTGCCGTCAAAGAATACATCAATGGAAAACTCCACGGCAAATCGACATTTTACAAAAATGGCGCACTCTCCGTAGAAATCCACTACCTGGAAAACCTCAAAAACGGCCTCGAGATCCATTACCTGGACGGAGAGACTGTTTCCCAAGAGATCCTCTGGGAAAATGACCGCAAGCACGGCCCTTCGAAATATTACGTCGACGGCGTTGCGCAAGTTGAATACTTCTACGATGGAGATAAAATCTCCGAGCATAAATGGAAAGAGCTCAGCCAGCTCGACCAGATGATCGGGCAGATCAGCGCTCCTTCGTCATGGAAATAATCTCATCCCACCCTAAGGTGGGAGTGAAAGTAATCTCAGAGGGTGATGCGATCATTCGTGTCGC